>Ga0105239_10000086_pt1 | contig 129798 bp, 111 predicted proteins | sample KBSC44metaG_FD_92761 | JGI IMG/M metagenome (GOLD analysis project Ga0105239, IMG submission 92761) | Corn rhizosphere microbial communities from Kellogg Biological Station, Michigan, USA - KBS C4-4 metaG | ecosystem: Host-associated > Plants > Roots > Rhizosphere > Soil | place: Michigan... | reverse complement strand
GGTGACAACGCTGAAATGGCACTGATTGAGTTGGTAGATTACAATACTGTTTACGGAAACGACGTTGCTAAAACTGAAAAGAAATCAACCCGTCGTCGTGGTGGTAAAGGTGGCGCTAAAGCTCCTGCTCCTGCACCTGCTGCTGTTGCTGCTCCTGCAGCCGAAGAAGTTGTTGAAGCAACACCGGTTGCTGAAGCTCCTGTAGCAGAAGCACCCGTAACTGAAACCGAAGCAACTCCTGCTGCTGAAACCGAAGCTCCTGAAGCTCCGGCAGCAAATGAAGAAAATGCTGAAAAAGGCGAATAATTTTAAATCCAAATAAATCTAATTATTAAAGAAATGCCTCCCGGCTTGCCGGGAGGCTTCTTTGTTTTAGGGGTATTTGGCGAACGCGCGTTGGGTGTCATCCTGCGGCACTCGAAGGGTGCGCGCAAAGGCCCTTGCCCGCATTCCCGCATGGTGTACAGGCCACTGCGTTCATGCTTCCCTTCGATAAAACCCAGGACAAGGTTGCGCCTCAGCATGATATCCCAGGGGTGCCGCTAAGCCGGCTTTGTCAGCCTAAACGACAACAATCCATCATCAGCCTTTTTAAACTGGCTAAAGCCGCACTTTTCAAGTATCCGCACCGATGGCAGATTGCTCTCGTAAGTGTGAACGGTAACAAACTTAACCCGGTCCTGCCTCAAGGCCCAACCGCTCATCAGTTCCAGTGCTTCGGTGGCAAAACCCTTACCCTGGTGCCTTTCTTCTATCATGTAGCCAATTTCGGCCTCGCCCTTGTCATTCGGCTCGCCGGCAAAACCCATTCCACCGATGGAGAGATTCCCGGTTTTAAGCACTATTTCCCAATCAGTATACCAAATAAACTTATCAGGGTTAGCCAGCGTTTTTGGCAGCCAGAAGTTCATCATGGCATCGTCTATTTCCTTTTGATAAAATTCTCCAACCTTCCAGTTTGACAAGGTAAGGCCGAGCGCTTTTTCCAGTGCATGTCGCCCGCTGTTATGTAATAACTGCAATTTTTCGTGTGTTAACGGAGTCATTTTCAACCGTTCCGATTCGATAAAAAACATTTGTGTTTTGGATTTATATAACAATAGAAACTCAGTTCAATTTTTTGATTGAATGTTCAGCCGGTAATAGGGCTGTTGTTATACAATTCCAGGCAATGTGGTAAGCCTGTTTGACGTGTTGAGTAACAGAGGCGTTTATTTTGTGCGGCTAATTTACGGAAAATAGCAATCGCAAGGCCTAAATACCGGAATATCTTAAAATGTATACTAAATCCATAGCTTTTGTATTTCTTATCAATTAAAAATTTAGTCGAAAGTTATTTTAATTAAATATGATATAATATTTTGTTTTATTAAACAATGTTTTTAGCTTTATATCAACCTAAAGCATCACAACTAATCACCGCTCTTTATTGCCCTTAGGAAATTTTAAACGCAAGTTTTTCTGTTGATTGATCTCTTTACATCATAGATCTCAGTTAAAGGGTAGTAAAGCCTTGTACCTATTATAAAACCAGGGCCCGAAAACTAACAAACAATTATGAACCTAAATTTAGGAAAACCACTTTCTAAAAAGGAAATGAGAGCAGTTCAGGGTGGAAAGTTCCCGGGCTGCGCTGCAAAAGACCAAAATGGTGAGGCTTACTCGCAGGGATGCTGCGTAGGACTGAGCGAATGCCCCGGCACAACCCACAAATGCGAGCCGCCAAGCGACCCTTGTCACGGCGTAGCTTAAAACAAAAGATGCCGGCAAAACCAACCGGTGTTACATTACCCCAAAAAGGTAGAAGGCTCCGTACCTATTTTAAAACCGGCGCCACAAATTACAAACTATTATGAATAACAACTTAGGAAAACCTCTTTCGAAAAAAGAGATGAGAGAAGTACAGGGCGGCAAATTACCAGGCTGCGCTATGCACGGGCAAAACGGCGTAGCTTACTCACAAGGCTGCTGCACCGGATTATTCCAATGCGCTGCAACCAAAACCTGCTTAAATCCAGGCGAATGCCCTTGCCCGGATTGCTAACAGCGACTATTACCCCGAATGAAATTGCCCGGCTTGCCGGGCAATTTTGTATGTAAGGATTCTTGCATAAAAGTAACGTATTATCAGGTAGTTTGCCTATGATTTTAAGCGTGCAGATGCGACTATTACTATAAATTTTAGGCAGTTCTGCTTGTATATTGGAGTGTTGTGTAACAGAGGGTGCTGTTATTTTAAGGGTAAATAATAATGATATACAAAACTATCTTTAATATAAATAGCTTGAGATTTGAATGCCATATTCACCCGCTCATGACTCGGTATTTTATTTTCCTCCAATAGCTCAGATATTATATTATTGATTTTTTGCGATAATTTTTTATTTAGTCCGCGATTTTGGGCGTACCATTGAATGTAATCTTCCTTGTTAGGCTTAGTCATATACTAAGTTAATCAATTGCGCAGATTTATAATGATGTCTAACGATTTTTCTGCCAACCTGTCACCGTTTTCGTACATCGTCATGACTAAATAATACCTTTCGCCTTTAACCTTTCGCCTTTCCTCCAAAAAATACTGCCAAACCTAAATTGGCACATGCATTGATAAACAGGAGGTAATTAAGAATATCAATCAAGAAAATATAATCATATGTCTAAAATAATTGGAATCGACTTAGGAACAACAAACTCCTGCGTTGCAGTAATGGAAGGTAACGAGCCCCAGGTTATTGCCAACAGCGAGGGTAAACGTACTACGCCGTCAGTAGTGGCTTTTGTGGACAACGGCGAACGTAAAGTTGGCGATCCTGCAAAACGCCAGGCTATCACCAATCCAACAAAAACTGTTTATTCAATCAAGCGCTTCATGGGTAACCAGTTTAACGAGGTTACTAAAGAAGCCGGCCGTGTACCCTATAAAGTGGTTAAAGGTGATAACAATACCCCGCGTGTTGAAATCGGCGATCGTATGTACACCCCACAGGAAATTTCTGCAATGATCCTTCAGAAAATGAAGAAAACTGCTGAAGATTTCTTAGGTACCGAAGTTACTGAAGCGGTTATTACCGTACCTGCTTACTTTAACGACGCTCAACGCCAGGCAACTAAGGAAGCCGGTGAAATTGCAGGTTTAAAAGTACGCCGTATCATTAACGAGCCTACTGCAGCTGCTTTGGCTTACGGCCTTGACAAAGCACACAAGGATATGAAAATTGTTGTGTTTGACTGCGGTGGCGGTACACATGACGTTTCGGTACTGGAATTAGGTGATGGCGTGTTCGAAGTAAAATCAACTGATGGTGATACACACCTTGGCGGTGACGACTTTGACCAGGTAATTATCGACTGGCTGGCTGACGAATTTAAAAGCGACGAAGGTATTGACCTGCGTAAAGACCCAATGGCTTTGCAGCGTTTAAAAGAATCGGCAGAAAAGGCTAAAATCGAATTATCGAGCACAGCTCAAACCGAAATTAACCTGCCATATATTACAGCTGTTGATGGTATGCCAAAGCACCTGGTTAAAACTTTAACCAAAGCTAAATTTGAGCAACTGGCCGACAGCCTGATTAAACGTACTATAGAACCTTGCCAGAAAGCATTGAAAAATGCAGGCTACAGCACTTCGGATATCGACGAGATCATCCTGGTAGGTGGTTCAACCCGTATCCCTGCTATACAGGAAGCCGTTGAAAAATTCTTCGGTAAATCACCTTCAAAAGGTGTTAACCCTGACGAAGTTGTAGCTATAGGCGCTGCTATCCAGGGTGGTGTATTAACAGGCGAAGTAAAAGACGTGTTATTGCTGGACGTTACCCCGCTTTCATTAGGTATTGAAACTATGGGTGGTGTGATGACCAAGCTGATAGAAGCTAACACCACTATCCCGACCAAAAAATCGGAGGTATTCTCAACTGCGTCTGACAGCCAGCCATCAGTAGAGATACACATATTACAGGGTGAGCGCCCGATTGCTTCGGGTAACCGTACCATAGGCCGTTTCCACCTGGATGGTATCCCACCTGCACCTCGCGGTGTGCCACAGGTTGAAGTAACTTTCGACATCGATGCGAACGGTATATTAAACGTATCTGCAAAAGATAAAGCTACCGGTAAAGAGCAGAAAATCCGTATCGAGGCATCTTCAGGTTTAACTGATGCCGAAATCAAGAAGATGAAGGACGAAGCTGAAGCAAATGCCGATGCTGACAAAAAGGCAAAAGAAGAAGTTGAAAAACTGAACGCTGCCGATGCCCTGGTATTCTCGACAGAGAAACAACTGAAAGAATATGGCGACAAAATTTCAGCCGACAAAAAGGCTCCGATTGAAGAAGGTTTGAAAAAACTGAAAGAAGCTTTCTCAGCTAAAGACTTCGATGCTATCGACGCAGCCCAGGCTGAGTTAAACAACGCATGGAATGCAGCATCTGAAGAGATGTACAAAGCAACTGCCGATGCAGGCCAGGGCGGACAGCCAGGCGGCGAAGCTAATGGTGCTGGCGGTGCTTCAGGCGGCGGCCATACCGAAGGCGACACCGTAACAGATGTTGACTTCGAAGAGGTAAAATAATACTGTTAATCTCCCTAAGAGATTTGAACTATTAACCCCGGCTATGTATTTAGCCGGGGTTTTTTGTTTTTATTCAGAATTATATCTACTTATTAAAAAAAGTTGCTTTGAATTTAATATGTATTATATTAGTGACACAATGGCTGTATATAATGGCTGAATTGTTTTTGACGGAATTTGTTGCGTTATGTTAAATACGATTGAACCGGGTGGATTTTTGGAAAAGGCCGATAACCTGCGCGCACTTTATGAGCGCTACGGCGGTATGCTGCTAGGTTATTTAACAGAAACCCTGCAGGACGGTGAAGCAGCCGGCGAGCAGTTAGCCGATATTTTTATCGATTTAATAAAGCAGGATAATAACAGCATTAACTACAGTTGGCAGCAATTGCATAAATTTGCGCGCGAACGATTGGCTGCATTGGGGTTAACCGCTAACAGAAAAGTAAGCACGGTGCCTGAATACGTTACAGAAAATAAGGCGTGGCGTAAAATGACGCCTGAGCAGCAACTGGTGTTTTATAATGCTTATCACTGTTCACGGCCGATTGACAGCATCGCGCAGCAGCTTAACAAACCGGAAGGGTACATTCGTAGAACTTTAGTAGAGGCATTTGCCGTTATAAGGAAATCATGAACGTAAAGGCTTACATAGAGAGCGGAATATTGGAGACTTATGCGTTGGGACTCGCTTCTGAAGCTGAAGTTCAGGAATTGCTGCGTTACAAGGAAGAATACCCCCAGGTGCAACTTGCGCTTAACGATCTTGAGACCAACCTGGAGCGCCTGGCAAGTTCGATGGCGGTAACACCGCCCCCCGCCATCTGGCAGCGCATTGAAAAAGATATCGACGAGATTGCCCGCATCCCTGAAGCAAAGATTGTTAAAACAGATAATGGTCAGCATAATCATACATCGAACGGCTCAAACGGGCAGCAGTTTATAGAAGTTGAAGGGAAAAGCAGCCACATACGTATACACCGTGCCTGGCGCTGGGTGTTTGCAGCTGTGTTTGTGTTAGGTAAGATATTTTTGATTTGCGCGATATATTTTTATTTGGAGAACCGCCAGGCTCAGGAACAGATACAACAACTTAAGACTGAACTTAAACATTTTAAAACCATTCCGTGATTAGTATACGGCGACGGAAAAGATACAGATTTTTGCCCCAGGCTTGCTATAACCCTATGAGTTTCCCGAAGTGCATTACAGCATTACTTATTTTTGTGTTGAGTCTTAACCTGGCGCAAGCACAACAAATACATTTGCAGGGTACGGTTACCGATGCCCAAACTGGGCAGCCTGTAAGCGGGGCCACTATCAGCATTGCCGGTAAGCGACTTTTTTTTCCGGCCGACAGCACGGGTAAGTTCAATATTAATAATAAGGACCTCGCTAAATCCGATTCCGTCGCATTTTCCTGCATAGGCTATAAAACCATTAAGATGTTGATTAGCGAGGTTGCTAACGATACCGTAATTAAATTGGCGCCCCTGGTAAATATGTTGAACGAGGTGAAGGTTGGTAATGTAGAACCCGTGTATGTATACGTTGGGAGTAAAGTAAAGAGCAGCAAGCTTTCAGTTTGGCAGCACGTGGGTGAAGATAAAGCGACATTTATGGAAGGCTCAAAAAACGTGAAGGGGATTATTCATTCTGTCGGATTTTATTTAAGTAACGGGCATAAGGGTTTAAAAGGCGGCGATGTAACTGCTCCATTTCGTATCAGGCTTTTTAAGGTTGATTCGACAGGTAAACCAGGAAAGGAAATTACCAGCGACATAATTATAACTTCGGCAAAAAAGGATGACGCCTGGTTCGATTTTGATATCTCAGCTTACCAGGTTCATAATCCAGACAGCGGCTTTTTCGCGGCATTTAGTCTATTGAGCATCGAATATTATAAACTAAAACCCGGAGCGAGAACTACTGATGAAAAAGGTAACAAATACGAGACGATCGACGTCGACGGTGTTCATCATGATTTGGGTACCGAAAACGCCGCTGATGTTATCGCTCCAAGGCTGGGTGTTCATGATTTTGCGCTGGCGCAACCGCGGTCGTTTCACTCTGTAGAAACTTTGCAGAATATGAGATGGCATTGGGAACCTGAGTATAATAACTGGGAGTACTTGATACGGGCAACGATAGATCCGGAATAAGTTATGACTATTGTCCCTGCAAAATTAAAAAGGTGACTGCGTATCACAGCCACCAGTATGTTTTTATCCGTTATAAACAAACTTATAACCAATACCCCTAACAGTTTGCAAATATTGCGGCGAATCGGGATTCGACTCTATTTTTTTACGAAGCCTCACAATGTGCATATCCAGGGTGCGCGTATTAACGTCGGCGTTATAGCCCCAAACTTCCATCATTAGTTCCTCGCGGTTAATTACCTTGTTTTTGTTTTTAAGGAAGTACAGCAGGATACGGTTTTCCAAAATGGTGAGCTCAATTTTGCGGCCTTCTTTTATCAGCAGGTGCGTATTGGGCAGGTGCTCCATATTAGCAAACTTGTATGATTCAGTTTTCTCGCTATTGAGCGAAAACTTAATCTTGTTTTCAATCATGGCAACCAATACATCCATATTGAACGGTTTGATAATATAGTCTGACACCCCGAAGTTATAGGCTGCAATTTTGTCAACGTCCTGGCCTTTGGCAGTCATCATAATTACCAGGTTATCGAAGCCTTTGGCCCTGATATTGGTACACACTTCAGAACCCTGCTTGCCCGGCAGCATCCAGTCGAGCAATACGATATCGGGATGTTCATTTAGGATTACTTTTTCCGCAGTGTCGCCGTTGGCGGCTTCCAGTACTTTATAACCTTCAGACTGTAAGCGCTCAGACACCAGGAAACGCAGGTTTTCATCATCTTCAACCAGCGCAATTTTTATTTCTTTATTCATATTTTAATTTCCGTAAGGTAAGGTAACTATAAATTCCGAACCTTCATTTACTTTACTGTTAACTGTTATCTCTCCGTCCATAAAATTAACCAGTTCTTTGCAGAAAGCCAAACCCAGGCCAACGCTTCCATTTTGGTTATATTGGTTCTCTATCCGGTAAAACTTTTTAAACACATTGGCAAGCTCACTCTTTTCAATGCCTATGCCTTTGTCTTTGAATGAGAATACAATATTTCGTTTAACATTACCCACATTAACATGCAATTCTTTTTTTTGAGGGTGAGAGTATTTATAGGCGTTTTCCATCAGGTTTTGAAATACGCTGCCAAGCATTACCGGATCGCTGTAAAGCGGGGGAGTCTCGTCAAAGTGCGATGTGATTTTAAAATCCGGGTGCTTTATCCTGAACGTTTCGATGTAGCCTTTTACAAATTGTTGCACGTTAACCGGTTCTTTTTTTAAATGGATGGACTTGTTTTCAAGCTGGGTGAACGACAGTAGCTTATTCATCAGCTCGTTAAGCTTGTCGGCTTCCTCGTTTAATATCCGGCCGTACTGTTTTCGCTGCCGCTCGGTTAGCTCACCATCACCGCTAAGGTTCGAACCGGCAATTTTTATTACACTTACCGGCGTTTTAAATTCATGGGTGAAGTTATTGATGAAATCATACTGCAGCTTAAATAGCTTAATATTGAAGCTAAGATTGCGGTAGATTAGCCAACCTATAAGCACGAGTACGCAGTAAATCAATAATACCAAACCACCAACGGGCATAAAGCGGCGATTGATTTCAGCATTCAGATAACCGGGAGGCGATAGAAAATAAAGCTTATAGTCGGAAAAAGCACCAGGCAATACCGCTTCTGTTACCAAAGTACCGTTTGGAATGTCGGGCGGGTCGAAAACTACGGGCTGGATGCTGATTTTTTGATATAATTCTTTGTGATTATTTTTTATTTTAAGTTGATATGGGTCCAGGAAGAATGTCATCATACTTTGCTTGGAAAAGTATGGCGAGTTGGGATGCATCTGCAATCCACGCAGGTTCTTCACGTCTTCGCGCCGTAAAATGTTAGTATAGCTTATTTTGCCTGGTTTAACGTCGTAAAAGGTCTTGTAAATTTCGTCCTGGGAAGAATTGCGGGTGGTATCTGATAATGCAATGAACCGGGCCAGTTTGGTGGCCATTTGTTCGAAGTCGGTTTCGCCCTTGGTATTCCATATTCTTATACCTTCTACCTTTTTATTTTTTGGCCTGAAGAGGTACATGGACTTAATAGTGATACTAAGCCGGTTTTTTACAACGATACCCTCATTTTGGTTGCCTATTTGCACATCATAAAATACTATCTGCCGCACGAAGTTGTAATTATGAAAAACAGAGTCGGCGTAATGAGCGGCTGTAGCAGAATCTATGAAGCCCTGGTATGACGTTATTTCAGTTATCTTATTTTGAAAAAGATTATTATATGGCCGGGTTGTTTGTTCCTGTACGCTCAATTTTTTCGAGTCAAACTCATTTTCTACATATTTGGCGTTAAGGTTGTATGATACGAAAAGGGCGATGATAAATGTAATCGAAATTAGCACCAAAAAAATGGCGACTAATGAAAAATTCTTACGATAGCTATTATCCTGCTTTTTCATAAAGCCAGGTTTAATTTTTTGCCCGCATATTTTCGTCCAGGAACTTCTCGATTTCGGCGTACATCTCCATCCTGTTGGCCTGGCTTCTAAAATTCGTACGTTCCATCTGCTTTAAAAAATATCTCACCTTATCGTTTCCGTTTTGCCTTTGCAGCTCGCGTACAAATTGGTTCAGCTCAGGTATATTGGCCCGGTCGTCTCTTGCCCCCTGGAAAATAAGCACCGGAGCACGTATTTTGTCAGTATTAAATACAGGAGATATAGACCTAAATTGCCCTGCGTCAGTTTCTGGATTGCCGAATCTTTCATAGGTCATTTGCACCATGGGCTTTAAAAACGGCGGCGCATCTTTAATATACGTAAAGAAGTTGATAAGCCCGTGCTGTACTATCGCGCAGCTATACAGGTTGGGGTGAAACGATACACCATACAAGGCAGAAAAACCGCCAAAGCCACCGCCAAAAATTGCTATCTTTTTTGGATTTGCCGTTTTGTTGGCTATAAGCCACTCAACCCCATCGGTAATATCCTGCTGAATTTTACCTCCCATCTGTTTAAAACCGGCGCTGTGAAAAGCCTTGCCAAAACCTGTTGAGCCCCGGTAATTAACCTGGAAAACGGCATAGCCACGGTTCGCCAAAAATTGTACTTCGGGATTGAAGCCCCACCCGGTATGCGAAAATGGCCCGTCGTGCGGCATTACCACCGTTGGCAGGTTGGTGGTCTTCGGGCCGTTGGGCAAGGTAAGGTAGCCGGTTATCGTCATGCCATCGCCGGCTTTAAAGCTTACCGGCAACATGGGGCAAAGCTCTTCGTGCTTTAAGTCGGGGTTTACGTCGCTTAACCGGGTCAGTTTGGCAGTACTCCGTTCAAAAAGATAATAGGTGCCGGGGCACCGGTCGGTGTATGTAAAAACGATAAATTTATTTTCAGCACTGTCCCTGTCGGTAATGCTTATTTGGTTGTCTTTTAATTCTCCTGCCAGTTTATCATAAATTTTCTTCATTACCGGGTCGAAGTAATGTTTCTGCGGCATCCCGGCATCCCACGACACCAGTTCGACTTTATGCGTATTTTTGGAATAGGAGTAATCCTGTATATCTGCGCTATCCGATGCGAATATAACACGGCGCTCTTTGCCGTCTTCGGCGTTAATTTCTACTAATGCTGATTTGTCCCGGTTAACGTTTGACAGGGCATAAAAGTAATTCTTCTCGCCTGTGAAAGCTATTGGCCTAACCGACGTTTTAAAATTATTGGCGATAATACCTTTAAACGGCTTGCTATCATCCGGGCGATATAATATGGTTTCATCAACACCGTCTGATTCTTTTACCAGGCGTATCTTGCCGTCCGCATCAGGAAACCATTGCGTGATATTCCCCGGATTTACCAGGTATGGCGTTAACACGCCGTTTTTAATATTCAGCCGGTAAATATCAAAGTTTGCCGGATCGCGTTTATTCATGCGCACCGTTATTACGTCAGGTGTGTTTCTGTCGCGTCCCAAAATGGAAATGCGTACTTTTTTTTGCGATAGGATAGGCGTAACCTTAAGCGTTGCAATATCCAGCACAAACATTTTTATCTCGTCCTGCGCTATATCATCCTGGAAAAAAACTATATCGTTATTGTAGGTCCAGTTATAATCACCCCGAACCGAATAGTCGGTGAAGGACGTAGCCATTTGCTCCTTACCATTGTCGAGCGATTGGATGACCAGGTTTTGCTTATCCTTAAAGGGCTTTAGATAAGAAATGTATTTCCCATCCGGCGATAGCCTGTACGCAACTTTTTCGGGCGTCTTAAAAAAGTCGATAACAGGTATTTGCCTGGTATGCGGCTTGCAGGCGCTTATTGCAGCAACTAAATATATGGCTAATAATAGTCTTAGATGCTTTAACATCAGTTTATGCCTCGTCGTTTTTAATCAGGTTAAATTATATAATTAAGTTAAGCATTTCAAACTGTCACTACAATTTTACCGCGGGGGGCGTTTTGATTTGAAGATTGGTGATTTGGAAATTTGAAGATAGAACAGATGCAATTTGATAATTTGAAGACGAAAAAATCGTTCTTACCAGTGTTAATATCAATCTTCAAATCATCAAACCTTCAAATTGCCTAATCAAGTCAATTAAAAAGCTATTTTTGAATTAATGAAAAAACTACTCGTTTGTTTTTTGTTGATGTTTGCAGTAGCCAGCAGGCTGTTGGCGCAGGATAACGATTTATTGCTGGCCAAACAATATATCGCCAATGGTGCGCCCGAAAAAGCCCTTGATATTTATCAAAAGCTGTATAAACAAAATAACGAACAGTTTTTTACCGTGTATGTTAACGGGTTAATCGAGCTAAAGAAATTCGACGATGCCATCGCTGCCGCCAAAAAAATGGTGCGCAAGCACCCGGAAGACCGCCAGTATAACATGACATTGGCAACAGCATACACCCAACAGGGCTCGGTTGATAAGGCCAATGCCATTTATGACGACCTCCTCAAGAGCCTTCCTGCCGACCAAAACCAAATAGCCGTAATGGCATCGTTATTTTACCAGAATGCCAATGTAGATTACGCTATAAAGATATTTTTACAGGGCCGTAAGCTATTGCAAAACGACAACTTGTTTTCGTATGAGCTGATTAACCTTTATCGCTACAAGCGGGACAAGCCCGCGCTGGTAGAGGAGTACCTGAACTTTTTGCCATCGAATCCACCCTACCTGGCGCAAGCTGAAAATACGATCGCAACTTTGTTTGAAGGCTCGGCTGATTATGATATTCTGAAAGGGGCGTTGCTTAAAAGAATTCAAAAAGACCCGCAGCAAACCCTTTATGCTGAACTGCTTACCTGGCAGTTTTTACAGCAGCGCCAGTTTGATATGGCACTAAACCAGGCGCTGGCCTTAAGCCGCCGGCAAAACGACGATGGCAGCAATATTTTTGAGTTATGCCGCACCCTTGTGGGCAACGAAGCCTATGATGCAGCTATACGGGGTTATGAATACCTGGTGACTAAAGGCAAAGAACAACCGTTATATATTCCCTCGAAAATAGAGCTCATCAACACCAAAAACCTTCGGGTTACTTCCGGAAAATTCACCAAAGAAGACCTGGTTAGCCTGGAGAAAGACTATGTTGATTTGCTGGCGGAGTTCGGTAAAAACGCCAATACTGCATTTGCCATGCAGAAGCTTGCGATTCTGCAGGCATTTAAGCTGCACAAGATAACTGATGCTAAAAGCCTGCTGGAAGAAACGGTAAAAATCCCTGCGATAAGACCATCGCTTTTGGCTGAGTGTAAGCTTGATTTGGGCGATATTACCCTGTTGGATAATAAACCCTGGGATGCCACTTTGCTATACAGCCAGGTTGAAATAGATTTTAAAAATACAACAATAGGGCAGGACGCTAAATATCGCAATGCAAAGCTGGCTTATTATACCGGCGATTTTACGTGGGCTAAAGGTCAGCTGGATGTACTGAAAGCCGCCACATCGCAGCTGATCGCTAATGATGCCCTGAATCTGTCGTTATTAATTTCGGATAGCATGCAGGCCGATACCAGCGGCAGTGCGCTTAAAATGTATGCACATGCCGACCTTGCCATATTTGCAGAACAACCGGAAAAAGCTGTAGCAACCCTGGATAGCATCGACGTAAAATATCCCGGTAACTCATTAACTGACGATATATTAATGTCGAAGGCGCGGATATTAATACAAGGAAAAAATTATGGCGATGCCGTGCCCCTGTTAAAAAAGATAGCCGACGAGCATGCCTTCGACCTTTGGGCCGATGATGCGGTTTTTATGCTGGGCGACATCTACGAAAACCAGTTGCAGGACAAAGAAAAGGCCAAAATGTATTACCAGAAGATTATCACCGACTACGCAGGCAGCTTGTACATTAACGAAGCCCGCAAGCGCTTCAGGCTGTTGAGGGGGGATAAAAATGAAGCGGCATCGTAGCCACTAAATTGGTTTAAAAGTTAAGTGGCTTTCTAACATTACAACCTTCCAACCTTTCAATATTACAACCATTCAATCCGCTCAAATCACTACCTTTGCCCTGATGATTATATTCAACGATACTGTAATAGTAGATGAAGCTATCCAGGGCAAATGGCTTGGCTGGATGCAGGAGATTTATATACCGGCGGTGATGGAAACCGGCCATTTTAAATCGTACCAAATATTAACCGTTATCGATTCGCCGAACGAGGGTATTACTTACTGCGTTCAATACAGCGCTGAAACCATTGCGGACTTTAATGAATTTTATAGCAACCACCTGCACCGCCTGCAGGATATGCATAACCGGGAATTTGAAAACCAGTTTGTGGTATTTAATACCCTGATGAAAACTGTAGATTAAGATGAAAGTTACAGAAACATTTATAAAAGGATTGCTGGTAATTGAGCCGCGTGTGTTCAGCGATGACCGCGGCTATTTTTATGAAAGCTATAATAAGTCTGTCTTTACTGCGAACGGTATCGATATCGACTTTATACAGGATAATCAATCTTTCTCGCAAAAGGGAACCGTAAGAGGTCTGCACGGACAAGCTGATCCGTTTGCACAAGGCAAGCTGGTACGCGTTATCAGCGGCAATGTGCTTGACGTTGCTTTAGATATCCGTAGAGACTCACCAACCTATGGCCAACATTTTTCTATCGAGCTGACAGGCGATAACAAGAGGCAGTTTTGGATACCTGCCGGCTTTCTGCACGGTTTCGCTGTTTTAGAAGATAATACCATTTTTACCTACAAGGTAAATAACTACTACGATAAAGCTTCCGAAATCGGCGTAAAGTGGAACGACCCGGCTTTAAACATCGACTGGAAGATTGCTCCCGAAGAGGCATTGCTGTCTCCTAAGGATGAAGTATTGCCTGATTTTGTTTCGTTTGTAAGCCCCTTCTGAACCGGGATTAAACAGATTTTTCTGATTTTTCGAATTGTAGCGAGAAGGAGCCTTGATTGAGTTTTTAAATTTATCAGATTCGAGTATAGTATTCTATATAATCCCGAATCTGATAAATCCTTTAATCCGCTTAATCCCGGTTCTACTGTTTGATGAGATTATACAACTCGTCCAGTTTCGGACTCAGTATAATTTCAATCCTGCGATTTTTCGTACGGGCCTCGGTTGTATTTGCCGGGTCTATCGGCTGGTATTCACTCTTGCCGGTAGCAGTTAATCGTTGCGGGTCTATCTTTTCTACTTCAGTTAAATAGCGGCAAACCGAAGTGGAGCGAAGTACGCTTAAATCCCAGTTGTCTTTTATCTGGCCAAGGTTAATTACTTTTTTATCATCGGTATGGCCTTCAACAGCGATGGTTAAATCTGACTCTTTGTTCAAAACAGCAGCTAATTGGCTTAAGGCCTGCTTGCCGCGTGCATCTATAGTTATACTTCCTGATGGGAATAGTAGCTTATCGGTTAATGACACATAAACTTTTCCGTTCCTGATATCGACAGTTAAGCCATTTTGCTGAAATCCTAATAAAGCCTTTTGCAGTTTATCTTTTAGCGCATTGGTGGCTTCGTCGCGTTTGTGCAGCGCGTCTTCAACTTCTTTCAGGCGGGCTTCGCGCTTTTTCAGGTCGGCCGATAGCTGGTTAACCTTTGACGAGCTTGCGTTCAGGTTGTTATTTAATGCGCCATATTTATCGTTCAGGGTGCTATAATCGCCTTTAAGGGCATCATAAGTTCCGTGGGCTTCGCGTATTTCGCGGTGCAGGCGTGCGGTGTCGGCTCGCAGCATAGCGATTGTGTCAGAAAAGGCATTCGTTTTCATGGATAACGAATCGCGCTCGGCTACCAAAGCCTTATATTTTTTAGGCGACATTATCACGCAAGAGTGAAGCACAAAGCAAAACAGCGCGACAAATAAAATAAGTTTGTTTTTCATGATATGTAGATTACGTAAGGGCATTATTTAAAAATACATTCAGCGGCTGAATTTTGCTGCAGATACCAGCTATAGTTTCAGCTGCATCTTTTTTCATCAGTTCATCATCCTTAAAGCGATGAAATGCAATAAAACTCTTCAGCTTTAGCAGATCGATGTTCTCATTGTCTGCGCTGTAGTCCTTGGGTACAGTTTTTAATGCTTCCTGATTTCTGAACTCGCCGAACAGTTTCTTAAACGCAGGGTCGTCAATTATATTTTTTAATTCGTGCGCATTATAGTCAATCTCCTGGCGTATAGCTTTCAGGTGAGCGGCTTCCGGCATCCAGTAACCGCCGGCTATAAAGGAATTGCCTGGGGCAATCTGCAAATAGTATTCGGCACGGCCAAGCTTAAGCCCTTTTGTGGGTATGCTTACGCCAAAGTTGTTTTTATAAGGAGTTTTGTCTTTACTGAAGCGGATGTCGCGGTAAATACGCATCACGCATTTTTTGGGGTCGAGGGCATCATCAATGCCGGGGTCGACTTTATGCACCAGCTTTAGTAATGATGCAGTAAAATCCACTACATTTTCGCGGGCAGCTTCGTAACGTTCTTTATTAGCCTGGAACCATTCGCGGTTATTATTTTCGACAAGCTCTTTTAAAAAGTCATAGGTATGGCGTTGAATCATCGGTATCTAAATGCGGCTGGTAATTTATTTTAGGAGACATCAAATATAAAAGCAAAACGCGGGAATACCTGAAATTTATGGGCGAAAGCATAAACAGGCCGCCAATAATTGTGCCTATATAAAGCCATGGCGAATCATTATTACCGGTGATAAGATAAGTAAGTGCGGTAATTATAAACCCTTCGAACACATTCATCGCGTAGCTGATGTACATGGCGGCATAAAAATAGCCTGGCTCAATTTCGAAGTAAAGGTTGCAATGCGGGCAGCGTTCGTATATTTTGTTTGAACCGAAACTATATATTCCCCCGCTAAACATATCACCCCTGCGGCAGCGCGGGCATTTGGTATGCAGCATTGCCCATCGTTTGGGGGTGGGGTTCATAGTTGATGGTTCATAGTTCATGGTAAAAAAACACGCAACGGTAGCAAAGTTCTATTTCGGCTATGAACTATGAACCGTCAACTATGAACCCTCAATTCAGATTAAGCTTTTCGCTTTTGATGTTCATATCAACGCTTTTGCGGCGATATTTTTTATACCAGATAAAGCCAACTATACCTACAGCTGCGTACGGAGCAAACATCAGGAACAATATGCCTGCATTAAGCCCTCTTGCCGCCTTGCCGCCATTGTTGGTGTTGGTTTCAACTGTGGCAGCGCATGCGGCGCATTGTGCCTTAGCAGGAACAACGTTAATAACCATCAGCCCAAAAGCGATAAGTAAAAATGCTGTTTTTAAGCTTCTTTTCATGCTGCAAATCTAGGCATTCTTAATGGCTGACAGCCAAATTATTGTAAAAAATAAGTGCGTACAGCAATAATTTAAAAAGGCCTTCCCGCGGCCAATTCCCGATTCGCCCACTTTACAGCCAGCTTTTCACGGTATTGGGCATAATTTGCTTTGAAGGTCATTTTTAAAACACTGTCTAATCCGCCTTTTATGGCAAGGTTATAAAGGCTGGCGGCCTTACGGCTTACCGATGCATCCCATGCGCGGAGGCTAAGTGAATAACCGCCTTCCACATATTTCATCCAATGCCAGTAGCCGGTTGGCATAAACAGGGTGTCGCCGTGTTCTAAAAATAGCTCTGTGCCTTCAACGCCTTCGAGCGCCGGGAATTTTTTGGTGTCGGGGTTTGCTACATCATAATCCTCGAGGGCGTAAGTGGCATTTGGGATACAGTATAAACGGCGTTTCCACTTGTTTTCGAACAATATGATGTGTTTTTTGCCGCCGAAATGGGTATGAAATATATGCGGCAAATCAATGTCGTAATGTAAAAAGGTAACTGAGTTGGAGCCGCCGAAAAACATAGACGGCATGCTTTCAAGAAAACCACCCATTAAGTCCTTTGGAAAGACGATATCATCCAAAAGCTGCGGAGCCTGTTTAAAAATATTAAAGAAAAATATGCGCAACTCGGTAGGCTCCGACATAATCAAGTCGATATACTTATCAAAAGGCATTTCGGCTGCCGAAGAATTAATAGGCTTTGACGGGTCTGCTTTTGAGTTATCATACAAAGGCACCACTTTGCTACCCACCACGCTTTTCAGGTATTCGGGTGTCCATTTTTCGCGGGCTGCCCAGTTATTGGTCAGACCTTTTATTACCAGCGGACGGCGGGGTTTTAAATAATTAGCAGTGAAATCGGCAGGGCTTATCGTATCAACAGTATCAATAGGGCGCAGAATGAAGCTCATTTTTTTATTATCTCCCGATTTAGCATAAGCTGCAATTAAAGCCTATTACCGGAAAGTTAACAAAATAACGAAATAAAATGCCGAAGTGTATTAATAAATTGTTAAAAATGGTTGAGGGGTATTTAGTCCCAGGTACGGAGCCAACACGCTCAGGTCTTAAACGTGGATTATATTAGTTCGCAGAAAACAAAGTAAAGCCGTTCCGATAGAAACAGCTTTACTTTTAATTGATATAGCCTGCAAATTGCAAACGGGCAACTGCAAACTTTAATTAGGCATCAGCACTGTATTCACAACATGTATTACACCGTTGCTTTGAAATACATCGGCGATGGTTATCCATGATTTGCCGCCTTTTTCGTCTACCAGGTAAATCTTTTTGCCCTCGGCCATGGCGGTAATCGTGCCACCTTCAACAGTCTTTAGCTCTGCTTTGCCGTTGCCGGCTTTTATGGCAGTCCAAATATCTTTGCTGCTCATTCGGCCTGCTACTACGTGGTAGGTTAATATTTTGGTGAGTGTGGCTTTGTTTTCAGGCTTTACCAGGTTGTCAACCGTGCCTGCAGGCAATTTTCCGAAGGCTTCGTCGGTCGGTGCAAATACGGTAAATGGTCCTTTACCTTCCAGTGTTTCAACAAGACCGGCTGCTTTAACTGCCGCTACAAGTGTTTTATGGTCGTTTGAGTTAACAGCATTTTCAATAATGTTTTTTGTTGGAAACATAGCTGCACCGCCCACCATTTTGGTTTGTGCATTTGCTTTTGGACCCACTGCAATAGCTGCTAATGCAAAGGCCGCGATAATTAATTTTTTCATCTGTATGATTTTCGTTGTTTGATAGGAGATACGTCGGCGCGGGTTAGGCAGATTTTACCGGCTCCATAATTCGCATAGCCGGAGGTTTTGATTTTTTTCAATCCGGATAGAGATTAAATACGTATTTGACGCGCCCGATGGAAGCGCTTTTGTAAGAGGGCATCTGCTAATATTTTATTAGCTTTATAGTGCATAAACCGCCTGTAATTATGACAACAGCCGAATATATCAGTTCGCAACCGCCGGAGTGGCGGGAACAAATGACCGCTTTACATGAAGCCATCCTCGCCAATGATAAAACGGTGGCGCCGGTTATGGAAATGATGATGGGTAAGGAAATGATTCTGTATAAAGAGCGGGGTTATATGAAATATGGTCTTTCAGGTGTGAAAAAGTATATGTCGCTTCACTGTCTGCCAATATATATGCACCCTACATTTCACCCAAAATATGAGGCGTTGCTGCCTAAGGCTAAATTGCAGAAAGGCTGTATAAACTTTACAGACGGTGATGAACTGCCGATTGAAATTGCCACAGCATTGATTGCCGAATGCGCTAAAATCAGCATTGCAGACATGCTGGAAAATCGGAAGAAAAAGAAATAGTTCAAAAAAACAGCTCCGATGCTATATGGTCGGCATATAGTTTTCCATCCGGGGTTAGGGTTATCACATTATTGTTTTGTTGTATCCATCCTTTTTCAAAAAAAGATTCTGTCGCTTTTATTAATTCGTCGGAAGCGCCTTTGGCGATAGTATTTAGCCGGGATAATTCCAGCCCCCACATCGTGCGCAGCGAAGTCATAATGTACTCATTTAGCCGGTCGGCTTCTGTAAGTACTTCAGTTTCTGCCGGAATTTTAGTTTTTTCCAGCGACTCTATATATTTTGCATTGTTAGCGATATTCCACTGCCGGGTTTCCCCGTTAAACGAATGTGCGGATGGGCCTATTCCCAGGTACTTTATTCCTTTCCAATAATTGGAGTTATGCCTTGAATAATGGCCGGGCTTGCAGAAATTTGATATTTCGTAATGTTCGAAGCTGTGGTTTTGCATGGCTTCCATCAGTGTTGTAAACTGTTCGGCGCTTTGCTGCTCATCCATTGCCGGTTGTTTTTTCTTTTTAATGAATGATGCGAGTGCAGTTTGCGGTTCAACTGTCATAGAGTAGGATGACACATGCGGGATATCCAGCTCAAATACTTTATCCAGGTTGTATTTCCATTTGGCATCAGTAAGCAGCGGATAGCCATAAATTAAATCGACGGTAATATTTTCAAAACCGGTATCCTGCGCGCGCTTTACCGATGCTTCAGCTTCCTTCGCCCGGTGCACACGGTTCATCCACATCAAATCATCATCAAAAAAAGATTGTATGCCAATGCTGAAACGGTTGATATCAGTTTGGCGCAGCGCTTTTAACTTGGCTTTGCCCAAATCATCCGGGTTGGCCTCGATGGTAATTTCGGCATTCGAAGCCACTGCGTGCAGTTCAGTAATGGTGTTTATAAGCTTATTCAGCTCATCAGTGTCAAGTATAGATGGTGTACCTCCACCAAAGTATATGGTTTCAATGGTTTCGCCGGCCAGGTAAGTTTTTTGTAGGTTAATTTCTTTTACAAGGGCCTGTAACAACTCATCCTTATATTTTAAAGAAGTGCTGAAATGAAAATCGCAGTAATGACACGCCTGTTTGCAAAAAGGAATATGGATGTAGATGCCTGCCATGGGGCAAAGGTACGGCAATCGGCCTCACTATTTCTTCAAAAAACCATCGTAAGGCTTATTCCGCAGCATTGCCCAGGTCCTGTCGTACGATATAATATAATGCAGCGTTAAAATTACGGCCAGGATAATGCTCAAAGTAAAATACCTTAAATCATATAGTGCAAAAACCGCAGCGCCAAATAACAACCACTCCAGTAGCAACCTGACTATACCCGGTACTTCAACCGGTGCAGGTTTAGGGTCGTTCTGAATACGGAATGTGCCCCATAGCATGGCGGCGACTATTGGCAGCCCTGCAGCAAGCGCATATTGCGTTAGGCCGTTTGCCAGGTGCCAGCCCCAGTAGCCTAATATTATCAGCATAGCTAATTCTAACAAAAATCTGACGGCTAAATTTATCGGGTTGGTATTCATAATAAAACGAAAGGTACGGTTATTAATATTTCCTCACCGTTACAACGTACTCGCCTTTGTTGTTGCTTTGGTCCAGGTCGTTTACCTGGAATATCAGCTCGCCATTTTCGGCAGCGTTAAAGTTGAAGCTGGCCCCGCACTCAACCCACTGGCCGGTGTCTTTAAGCTTAAACATTAATACCGCATGCCTGAAACCGGGTACGATATTGCGGCGCTGAACCGATAGTATTGACCGTTTGTTGTCCCTACCTTCCGGCCCCGACGAGCCAACTATCGGGCTTACGTTTATCGACCCCGTTGCGCTTATCAGCACTTTATCGCCTTTAAAAACCCTGATATGGGTATTGGTAAGCGAATTTACTTTTACCGTTTGCTCAAATGATGGGGCATTTTCTTCTGCTGCAGGTGGCGTAACAGGCTCGGGCGGGGAAGTTTCTTTTATAGGTTTGGGTGGTTTTGCCGTAGTGCTGAAACGGTTGCGGGCTGCTTTCAGGTTGTCGAAATTACGGGTGCAAGCCACCGGGAATTTACCGTTAAAATATAAATCACCTAAAACAGGGTGCTGGCTGTTTTCGCTCGATTTGATTACCTGCAGGCGAACATAGTCATAAGCCTCGTTAATGGTGATAATACCGTCATGATTGTCGTCAGCTTTGCCTTTCAGGCCTTCCAGCAGGTAATAAGTAAATATGCCATGGCCCCCGCCATATTGTGTGCCTTCCTGTGTGGTTTCCTGGCTTTGTGACGATGCCAGGTAAACAAACCCACCGGAATGCGTGGCGGCTATGGCCTTCAAAAAGCCGTCGGCGCCGGATGGTTGTTCTTTTGGCCCCCTTATAATCTTACCGGGCTCTATTTTGCCGGAATTACAGGCATCGGTTATCCAGAAAGTCATTTTTGCCAGGCTGCCATCCAACAAGCTTTTTATGTCGCCCGCCGAAGTAGCCGTCGAAAATATATTTTTCGGGTCGGTGTCATAAGTCATTAAAAACAGGTTATTGTTGAGGGTATTATTGGTTGCATGGCCTGCATAATAGAGTATAAATACATCGTTGGAGTTGGCGAATTCCGAAAAGCGCCGCACGGCGCCAAGCACATTGGCGCGCGTAGCATCCTGGTTAACCAGCAGGGCAACCTGGTCGGCCGGAGTATTGCCGCAGTTGGGGCTTTTTAAAAAACCAGCAAATGCTTCGGCATCTTTATCGGCGTAGTTTAAATCCAGGCTGCTTTCCTGGTAAGTGGTGATGCCTACCACTACGGCATAAATTTTAGGCAGTGCGGCGGTAGCCCGCAAATGCATCAGCGAAAAGAAAATCAGCATAACACTGAAAGCTAACGGCAGCTTAATTGGTTTTGTGGCGATCATTTAGGTGGCGGGGTAATTGGCAAAAAAAGTTTATGGGTATGAATATAGGTTAAATATTCACGAAATCATACATCAATTTCCATCTGGTAAAATGCCCCGTTTTCGTTTTTTACTACTAAGGTGGCCTTTAATTGGTTCACCATTAAATTCACCAGCTTTAAGCCAAAGGAGGTTGTGGCTTTATCGCCTGGAGCGGGTATACCTTTGCCATTATCGCGCAGGGTAAGCAATATTTTTGATTTCGCGGTTTGCTTCAGTTCAAGCCGTATCCGGCCGGTATCGCCGTCAAATGCATACTTGAATGCATTGGTAGCAAGTTCATTTATTATCAGCCCTATTGCCACGGCTTTGGTAGCTTCCAGCACGATTGGTTCCGCATCAATTTCAAGACTTACCTGCTTTTTTTGGCCGAATGATTTTTTAATATGCTGAAGCAAGCTGGTTAAATACTCCTTCATTTCAATTTGGGTGGTGGTGCTGTCGGCATACAGCTTATGGTGAATAAGGTTCATGGATACCAGCCGGCTTTCGTTTTCGCGCAGTGCATTTTTTATGCCCTCGTCTTTGGAGTTTTGCAGCTGCAGTGTAAATATGCCCGACAGTACCTGGAGGTTGTTTTTTACCCGGTGGTGCAGCTCGCGCATCAGCAGTTGTATGCGCTGGTTGGCTTTATGCTTATTCCTGAAGTTTTTGTAGGCAATTACAAACAACACCATCAGCAACACTGCAAATACAATCAGCATAATTATGGAGCGCTTCTGCTGCCCCACTATCTTTTTTTGCAGGCCGTTTTGCAGGTTTAAGGCAGTAATATCCTTTTCCTTCTGCTGGGTTTGATAGCGTATTTCAAGTTCCGAAATAGCGTTATTCTTACTGATAGTAAATAGCGAATCCTTTAACCTGTTTTGTTTATTGCTGTAATACAGGGCCTGCTTATAATCGCCTTTCGCTAGGTATAAATTGTATTTGGCGCTATCGGCATCCATCAGCAATTCAGGAAGTTTTAATGACTGCGCAATATTTGCGGTGATGTTTACGGCGGTTAAAGCTTCTGCGTATTTTTTTTGAAGCGTGTAAATTTCGGATAGATCGAGATTGCCCCGGGCTTCGTCTTCTTTCAAATTATAACGATGGGCAATATTTAATGATCTTAGTATGTACGATTCTGCTTTTCTAAAATCGCCTTTCATTTTCCATGAGGAACCAAGATTTTGCAGTGTCAGTACCAGGATACTCGAATCCGGTTCACGCGCACGCATTGCAAGACAATTAGAAAGATAAACTATTGACGAATCCGGCTGATGGTTTTCTTTAAATGCAAAGCCAGTGTTATTTAATGATTGAGCTATCATTTTGCCGTCGTGCATCATTAGTCTTATGGCTAATGCTTTTTTATTATATTCAATTGCTTTTGGATAGTTTTTTAGAGAAACAAAACAAAGTGCTACAGAGTTATAAACGTCCGCTAGGTCGCCGTTGTCTTTTAGTAATTCAAATATCTTGATGCTCGTAAAAAAATAGGTTATAGCGTTGTTAAATCTTGAGAGTTTCCTTTCGCAAATACCTATGTTTTTATAAGTTATAGCTAATGAGCTAGCTTTGTTTTCATTTTTATAAAGCCGTACTGCATTTTTGTATTTGTTGATAGCACTATCATAGGCTGCTTGATCATAATTTACCAATCCCAAAGTTACCCATGTGCCTGCTCTTAATGAGTCGACATGATATTTTTCAGAAAGATTTAGTGACTGGTATCCGTAAAATTTAGCGCTGTCGTCAATGCCTTGCTCCCAAAAATATTCAGCTAACAGATTTAGCCCTTTTATAAGAGCGATATCGTCTTTTTTTTGTTTGGCAATTTTACAAAGTTGCGATGAGAGAATGATACCCCTAGAAAGGTCCTTTGGATGCATTGCTTCTTTATAGAGCGTATCAATATTTTGTTGTTGTAATAAAAAAAGAGGATAAGCCTTAACAATTATCAAGATTAAACAAACTGACAGAAAATATCTTTTTTGAAAAAAGTTCATTTAATTGTATCAGATTGCGTTTAAGTAATACTCTTTAAGCTATCAATTTTGAACATTCAGCACTGATTTAAATATAATACTAAAGTGTAGAAAAGTATTTGCTCTTCTACACTTTAGTTGTTTTATTATTAACTTCTTACGGTTGATGAGGATGTGTAGGGTGGTCTTCTCCGCCCGATGAATCCTGCGGCATTGGCCGATTCATATCCGGGCGGTTAAAAGACGCTTTTGGTTTTACATTATCATCATTATTTTTTTTGCAGCTTGTAGCTGTAGTTACTACGGCAATTGCTAATACCGCGATTAAAGTTTTTAAAGTTCTCATTTTAGTTCCATTAATTTTTTTAATGGAAGGCAGCGGCATTTCCCCAGTGAAAGGCTTATGCTGCCTTCCTTTAATTTGCCGGCCTTTTCACCGGGAATGCCATGGGTTAATTACTCTCTGTCATTTGCTCATGAATCAAATAACATCACAAATGTATATTCATAATTAATTGAAAATGAGAAACTTGATACTTTGATTTTGCTTACTTTTCACTTAGAAAAATAAGTGCGCCGCATATTTTTACAAGTTGCCAAATTGAAGCGTATGCGCGCTTTTTTGCACGCAGCTTTAGCGGACGACCGTGAACAGCCGTTACATTTTTTATAGAAAAAGAATACTATTGCTGCCGCCCCTGCTATCTGTTAAGAAAAGGGCTTGCGGCGATAAGGTTTAGGTCGGCGAAGCGGTTTATTTATTCAGCAGGCTGCGCAAATTGTTTAAAATTTCGTCAGGCGTATTTAATTTTAAGCTGCTTTCATCGGGCTGGGGCTGGGCAACATACGCTTTCCGGATAGTTTCACCGTCGTTATATTTAATCTCCGCCCATAAATTTTCTTTGTCGCCGGGCATCTTGTATTCCTTTGCATCAATTAAATCGCATTGTTTAATTATGCGGCTGTTATTTCCGCGCAATTCGCAGTCGCCACTAGCGTGGAAATAAATATCTCCCTCGTCTTCGGCTATCCGGTTAAAAAAATTAAAGCCGCGGTACGGTTTCGAAGTATAAATAAAAGGCACCTTAACGGGCTCGGCGGGTAATGTTTCAACTATGGCGGAGATGCTTACCGTTTCGGTAACTTTTACCTCGACCGTGCTGGTGACCTGTATTTCCTGTTTCCGCAAAAATTTACTTATGGCCTCGGGCGCCAGCTTCAGGCCGCTAATCGGTTCAATTACAAATTTGGGCACCTGCGGCGGAATTTTAAACGCGCAATTTATATCCTCAAAGCTCCTGATATCGGCATATTTTAAAATCGGGTCGAAAGTAACGTTTGAGTAGCCAATCCATTTAAACGGTGTTTGCTGGTTGATGTAGGTGCACGCCATATTAAACCGGTCGCGTATATACTGTTCATAGCTTTCGGCAGCAATTGCATCATCGTCCGGAAATGCGGATTTCAGCTTATTTACCAGGCGGCCGGCCCAGCGATCCTTATCAAATTTACCGTCTTCAATAATGCCGGCTTTTTTAAAACATTCCTGGTAGATGTAGTAGACGGTAATAGCATATAACCTTATTCTTGGGTCTTTGGGCTGATTAAATTTTTCGTTATCTTTCGCCATAATGTTAGGTAAAATAATAAAAATATTGTTGTTAATCAACATCGTATTTGCCGGGGCGGTTTTCGGCCAGGCAGGCGACAAAACAAGCGGTAAGTTAATAGCTGCACAGTATGATAGCTGGCTAAAGCTTACCCGGCTGAACGGCCTGCTGCAGGTGGAAAGCTTTACACCTGCCGGTTATGTACTTGTTTTAAAACCCGCAAGATCATTTACCGATATCAAAACTTTTGCGCTTGCTTTTAATAATGTTCGTGCAGGCTTAAATAAGCAGGGACTCGATATTTATAAGCTGTTGTTTAATAAGCTGGAAGATTACAGCTTTATGCAGTCCGATTCGTTAACACTGCTGATAGAAACTGCCGAACCGAAAAAGTTTGCGCTGAAAATATATTACGACGAGCAGCTTAAGCACGAGGAAACTATAGTTTTGGAACGCGGACAAAATGCCGTGCCGGAGTTGAATCTAAATACGGAGCTTGCAACTGACAAATGTATTGAGGTACGAAAACCATTAACAACAGCAAGCGTGCTGCAAAGCCTCGACCGGTATTTCAAAAATTATAAGTCGGCCGCAGGCAGACCGAAAATTGATTCGATAGTGAATAACCATCAAGCCGGAATAAAATACCGTATATCCAACATCGACGGCATAGTTACAAAAACCAGGCTCCACGAGGTTATCTTATTAAATATCTCAGTCGATGCAAAAGGTTTTTGTTATACGGTTGACATAAGCTACGCTGGTGGCATGAAAGCGCCTGACGCTGATAAAACGGAATTTTATCATGAAGCGGCGTTGAAGTTTAAAACCGAGTGCGCGACCTATGAACGAAAGCTGGCGCAAGACCTTAATAAAATTTTTTAATGGAAAAAGAAGACCAGGTTAAAGAAGCGTTCGTGCGGAAAAGGATCGTAGTCCTGAGCCTGGGCAGCCGGCTTTTTGTTGTTATAGCCACGCTGGGGCTGCATTGGTGCGATTTTTTGTTTGATGAGTTTGGGATGCTGATGTACCTGATGCTGCCGGTTACGGCGCTATACATTACTGTATTTTTAAAATTCATTATTCAAAACCGGTACCAGCGGGCAGGCCGGCAGTTAGCGCCCGCCTATGCCGCCCTTGGTATTATAACGCTATTACTACTGAATGCAGCCGAGCTAGGAGTAATTATTTTAAAAAGCATGAATAACAGCTTGATTGATAATGACACTTTTTTTATGTGGATTGCCTTATTTGAGGCCGGGTTATCGGTTTTTGCAGGTGTTTATATTTCGGAGCTTTTTACAATAAAAACAAGGCAATAAAAAAGGGCAGGCCTAAGCCTGCCCCGCCCTTAATCAACCACAACACTATATTACTAACTTTTTTGTGGTGCCAAAATCCGGATATTATCGTTTTCTGAACAGATCAACCGGCAACGGATGGGGATTGCTTAAATTATTGCCGTTGTTTTGAATAACTTTTTTCAATGTTGAAAAAGTTGCCCGTGTTTCCGAGAAGCCATCCTCATCCTCAAATATCCGGGTTGTGCCAACCGGCACAAGCAGGTTGTCGGGGTCTGGCCCCTTGGATTTTGAGTAAAAGGCGAATTGCATATTTTTAATGCCGCTGCTTGTAAATTCACCACTTATAATCTCCAGCAATACCGAGGGTATGTTGTGGGTAGTATCGTTGGCCTGCGCAAAAACGGTAAAAAAATTATTCGAGCCTGATATATAATCTGCCGTAAAATCGGAACCGGTTTCTTCTGAATCTGGCGTTTTGTATTTTAAGCTGATTGTAGAGGCGCTTTTGTTTTGGTTAGTAAGGGAAAATGTTAAGTCGGCGTAAATTGTTATGCCGCCTCCCGAATTGTCATACGTGCAATAATCAGGGCTGAAAAAATAATTCCCCTCGACCGCTGGAGGCGTTAAGCCATCATTAATTTTCAGCCCGTCTTTTTTTAATGAGTCAATTATAGCAGGCGTTATAATCTTGTTAAGTTCATAAGGGAAATTGGCTCCGAGCGCGCCAACAGGTTTTTCCTTTTTCTTTTTGCATGCGGTAAACGCCAGGCAAGTAATTATAATTGCCAGTGTTGTTTTTAATAAGGTTTTCATATGCAAGACTGTATTAAAATTTAAGTGCTAACCCTACGTTAAGGTACGATAGGCTTTGATAGCCAACCTCTGCATAAATGCCCGCGTTATGGCTGAAAAAATATTTGCCCCCGCCAAACACGCCATAGCCCACTGCGCTTCCCAGGGTTCCGGAATAACCCTCACTATCGCTCGCACTTAAAACAACGTAGCCTAGGCTGCCGCCGCCGTAAACGTCAAACTTACTATCCAGTTCCAGCATTTCGCCTAAGTGATACGAACCCCGCACGCCTACGTAAGTAGCGTTATACTTAAAACTGTAATAGGTTTGGCCCTGGTAAGTATCATTAAATTTATAGCTTGCATATGATACCTGTGCGCCAACGCTTATTTCGTCGGAAAAGCCGTGTTCGAACGAAATTGTGGGGTTAACGGGCAACGACGCAGAATATCCCGTTCCAAAAAATGGCGTGCCCAGGCCAATACCAACGTTCAGCAGGTTATCGCCATTGCTAAAAGCTGATTTTGATTGAGCCATCACTGTTGAAGTGATGGCTAATAATAAAACTAAAAGAAGTGATTGTTTTTTCATGATTTTGTGATTTTGGTTTACGTTTTTAATTTGTTGGTTCTTGTTTATTTTACTTTTAATTCAATTTTATCGTTTGAACTCCCCATCATTTCATATTTTTTGCCAAGATTTTTGCCCAATGCTGTCGAAAAATCATCGGCAGTTCCGCTATGTACCACGGTGTAAGTTGCCACGCCTGACGAAAAGGATTTTTCCATTGATTTGTAACCCGGCAACGAGCCAATAACCCCGGCCACATCGGTAAAGCTGGTGTAACTGGCGTTGGTGAGCGACACTTCTATCTCGCTTGTTCCGTCGCTGCTTACTGAACTGCTTCCCGGGATGTTGTCGACAGTTATGTTTAATGAATCGCGGACGTGTGCCATGTATCTAACGGCTTCAAGTATCCCGTCGTCCATTACGGCAGCAATAGCAGGGTCGCTATTATTAGTTGAAACCAAGCCTCCTAATACAGAAACACTGCCGCTTGTTTTGGATTGCACTCTGATAAGGCGTGTAGCGATAATATCGCGGGTTTCTATATTTATTAACTTCAGGATAAACCCGATTTTCACCAGTTTTTTGTTGGTCCCCACGCCTACGATACTCATGCCCTTATCTTTAATGCTATATTCAGTAAGCTCACCTGTAACTGCTATCTGGGGACCCAGTTGCTTTCCGGCTTTAGGCACTTTTTTACTGGCGTATTTGCTGTCGCCCTGGTCTATTTCTCCGGTAAGGTCGCCGTTGTTATCTTTTGTTTCCAACACCCGGTAGCACCCTATGTCCTGTAAAGCGTGGGTTAGTGTGGTACTCATATTGCCCGCAAGCGTTGTTGGTACACCATCGGCTTTAGGGGCATCGCTGCCACCCATCAGCAACGATAGCGCTTTTAGTTTGTTGTTGGCGTGCGCATTTTGGGCCGCTGCGGCGTCGTTTGCACTTGTAGTTGTTACATTAAACCTGGTAACGCTAATTCTGGCACGTTTACTAAGGGGCATGTCGGCACAATGTGCCTTAACTTGTTCAAAAGTGAACTTTTCTTGTTTTTGGGCAAATGATTGCGCTGCAAATATTATTGCAGGCAAAAGGGTAAATAGTTTTTTCATTGTTTTATAATTAGTGTGTGTGTTGCTAAAGGGTATTTAGAGTATATAAGCTTTAGTGTAAACCACGTCGATTGGTGTTGCGGACAACCGGCGTGGTTTATTCAGGTTAAAATGCCTTTACGTTTGCTTCTGTATTGCCTGAATATGTATTGTTTAAAAAGTTTGCTGTAGTGCCATTTTTATAGACAATGCCGTAGCCACCACTGTTGGAAATGATACAGTTGGTAACTACAGGAGCAGTAGTCCAGTTATTACACGATGGGAAAAAGTTGACAGCACCCTTAGTGTCGCTAACGCATGCTGTACTGCCATTTGGCTTGTTTGAGCCTGCGCCGTCTATAATGCAATAGTTCAGGTTAATTTGCGGGTCATTGTTACCTAGCGAAAGTCCTAACCAATAGCCTACGCCCGGTTGATAACCTGTAAACTTAATCGGCTGGGCTGCGGTACCATTTGCTATCAGAGTACCTGATCCTAAAGCAAGGCCTGCATCTACATTAAACTGCATAACAACCCCTGGTAGAATTGTCATTTTCTGTGCTAAATTAATGGTGCCGCTGACAACATAAGGCGCATCTAGCGCCTGAACCACTGTATTATTGTGGAGAGTACCAGCTATTTCAATAAATTTATGCCCGTTATTAATATAAGAGCTTTTAGCGTCTAATTTTCCAATAGCATCACTCGATGCTTTTAAGGCCGATAAAGAGTTATTTGTAAACGTATTGCTTTCAAACGCACTGAATATAGTAGTAGAAACATCGTTGCCTCCACTATCATAGGTCCATATTCCGTAGCCGGCATTGTCACTGAAAGTACAATGCTTGATTGACATCTGAGTTAAACTTGAATAAACAGAATAGTTATCATGGTTTCCAATTAATAATCCCGCTTTGTATTTGCCCGCACCCCCATTTTTTATAGTTACATATTCCCATTGATTTTCAATATTACTAGACGCTATTTGGATACCAGTCCATGAACCTGCCGAGGCAATTTTACCTTCAAGAATGATGGGCTTTGCTGAAGTCCCTATCATTTTAAGAGCTCCGCCGTTTCCAATGGTAAAGCCAGAGGCCTCGCCATCAAATTGTATGGTTACACCTGGTTTTATTGTCAAAACACCACCCACTCCAATGTTACATTTGACAATATAGTCTACCCCATCACCCAAATCTTCCAAAACCGCAGGAACATGATCACAATCAATCACCTGTGTTGTTGCCTTATTTACTGTAACGGTTAACTTGTAAACCTGCGTGCTGCCATCCTGCGCGGTTACGGTATAATTTACCGGCGTACTGAAATCCTGCGCTACGCCCGATGCTGGTGTAACGGAGGCATTATCAGACACGGCAATGGTTGGAACAAGACCAGTTACTGGTGTGTCGGCCGGAACATTTGCAGTTATTGTTTTATCAGCTTCATTTATAGTAGCAGTTACTGCCGGAATAAGCCCGGTAAATAAAAATGAGGTTATTGACTTTCCCGAACTGTTGGATCGCAATGAGACGCCGCTGCCCCAGCCGGCGGCAGTTTTCGGGCCATAAAGCCTGGCGGCGCCTAAGTCGAAATAGAAATCGCCGTCAACGCCGATGGAAGCCGCCGGCGGCGTAGTACCACTGTATATTTTTGTGCCATTTGTGCCGTTAGCACCCGCTGCACCGTTTGCCCCTTTGAGCGATATGCCGTTTTCCCAGCCGGCATCGGTTTTCGGCCCGTATAATACACTTGCCGACAGGTTAATATAGAAGTCGCCGTTTACACCAATTGTAGCTGACGGGGCGGCGTTGCCGCTGTAAAATTTAGTACCATCCTTGCCGGAGTCGCCTTTAGGCCCTTGTGCGCCGGTTGCCCCCAGAGGCCCTGCGGCGCCCTGGGGGCCAATAGCGCCTTCTTTACCGCATGATGCTATTATTATCAGCATAATAACAGTCAGTACTAATCTTGTATAACTGTTTTTTTTCATACAGCTTGCTTGTGATTTTTTTACTTTCAATTTAATTTTTATCAAATCCTGATTAAAAGTAATTTGTAGTCATTATCCCGGTGCATCAACTTTACGAACGGAGGACGCGTCTTTGTGAGCGGACGATATTGATTTGGAAAAGGAAATCAATCGTTTTTTTTTTTACATTTAAATGGATAAATTATTCGCATCGTTCCGGGGAATATCTTTTAGATAAATGGAGAAATTGAAAGTCCTTATAGTTGAAGACGACTTTATAATAGCGGAGTCGTTAAAAGTAATGCTCGAGAATATGGGTTATGAAATACCAGCCATATTTATTTCGGGCGAAGCGACACTGGAAAACTTTAAGCCCGGTTTTGCCGATATCATTATTATGGATATTCAATTGGCCGATAACACCAATGGCATTGATACTTCTATAGAAATAAGGAAAATTTCTACTGCCCCTATCATTTTTATTACCGATAACCAGGATGAATACCTGAGAAAGAAAGCCATCTACGAAACAAATACAGTACAGTACTTAACAAAGCCATTCAATGAGCTGGATATTTCTATCGCTATCGACCTAGCTATAAAAGCGCTCAAAGGCCATAATTTATCTATTAGTAAGGCAAACGAATCATCATACTTAATTAACGACTGTATATTTGTTAAGGATAACCAGGGGTTTAAAAAAATAATGCTGGAGGATATTATGTTTCTGCAGGCCGATGGCAGCTATTGCTATCTTACTTATAGAAATACCGATATAAATGCAAGCGAAACCGTGATGTATAGTGAAAACCTTAGCTTTTTGGAAGAGAAATTTAAATTTGCGAATGAGCTTGTACGGGTACATCGGTCCTTTATCATCAACATTAACAGTATAAAAAAGATTAAAGAAAATAGATTATGGATTGATGATAAAGAAATTCCGATAGGAAAAACCTACCGGAATGAAATAAAAGACAGATTCAGGTTTATTTGATATTATATTCCGGGTGTTCCAGGCTGAATTAATTGGATTAGCGCCCTTAACTTAACACAAAAATCATCATCATCACTATAAAACCACTAAATAATACGGTAATTTTGCGCCATTATTTGCGGGGTATATAAATGCGTTTAGCTATTTGTTGTTTTGTTATTGTTTCTTTTTGGTGTACAGCCCTGTACGCGCAAAAAGATTCGACCGCAAGAAAAAAGGACAGCAGCATCACTTCACCCGCACGCACACGATCAGCTTCTGTCCGTCCTGATTCTGCCGCGATTGCGAAAGAAGCACGTGAGCAATTGGCCGCCGACTCTATTGGTATGGCGCTATTTAAACCGGACTCGTTGCGCGAGAATCAATTTTTAAAAGCCCTGCTAAAAAATCCATTTGCCGACATAGATTCATTAATTACAGGCAAAATCAATCTTGTTCGCCGCGCTGATATTGACAAAGGCACGGTGCGTACATTTAGGAACCAGTGGGTGCTGATAACAGTAATAGGTTTATTAATTTATACCGCTCTTTTAAATATTTTTTTGGGCAATGATATTAAAATGGTGCTGCAATCATTTTACAGCAAGCAGGCACTGGCGCAAACGGATAAAGAAGGCGGATTGATTAATTTTTGGGCGTTTATTGGCTTATTTGTGCTGTTTAGTTTATGCGCGGGGTTATTTTTATGTCAATTGATGACCTATAATAACGTAGGGGATATTGGCATAGGTAAGGATTTTTGGCTATTCATTAATCTTTCCATCATCATAAGTTTGCTGTTTGCGCTCAAATTTTTGGTGCTGAAGTTTATCGGGTTTGTTTTTAATGCAGGCAAGGTGGTAAGTAATTACATTGGCATATTAAACCTTACCTATTTTAACCTGGCCTTTGTTTTTTTGGTGGTTTCGGTGTGTTTTAGCCTGCTTTCAGGAATCTACATACAGGATTTATTGATTTTTACACTCACAGTTATTGCCGTTATTTTCGCATGGCAGTACGTACGTAACAGCGTAAATATCATTTCTAACATTCGATTTCATAAATTTTATTTATTTATCTATCTTTGTGCCCTCGAAATTTGCCCAATTTTAATTTTAATTAAGGCACTTAATATATAGTTTTTGGCAGTTATTTAATAGACTTTGGAAGAGAGAAAGAAAAAGGTTAAAAGCATTTTAGTTACTTTGCCCAAACCTGAAAATGACAAGAATCCATACGCCGAGCTTGCTAAAAAGCTTAATTTGAAAATTGATTTCAGGTCATTTATTCATGTGGAAGGCGTTCCGGCTAAAGATTTCCGTAAGGAAAAGATTAACCTGGCAGATTTTAGCGCCGTAATATTTACGAGCCGTAATTCGGCCGACCATTTTTTCAGGATTTGCGAGGAGATGAGGTTTGAGGTGCCGGTAGAAATGAAATATTTCTGCCTATCTGAAACCATCGCACTTTACCTTCAAAAATACATACAGTACCGCAAGCGTAAAATATTCTTCGGTAAGCAAACCGCGTCAGACCTGGCAGAGGTGCTAAAAAAACATTCGGGCGAAAAATTTCTTTACCCATGTTCGGATGTTGCAGCAGAGGAAACCCAAAAATTCCTGCTCGAAAACGGATATAACTTTACACCGGCGGTGCTTTTCCGTACAGTATGCAGTGATTTGTCTGACCTGGCGGATGTATTTTATGATATAATTGCGTTCTTTAGCCCATCAAGCATTCAATCGCTTTATAAAAACTTTCCTGATTTTAAGCAGAACAATACCCGTATAGCTGCATTCGGTGCAACAACCCATAAAGCTGTGTTAGAGGCAGGGCTTATTATGGATATCCCGGCGCCAACACCGGCGGCACCATCTATGACAATGGCAATAGAGCAGTATGTAAAACAGGTAAATAAATAATATTTATAATACCAGGGCGTAATATTTTGCGTCTCAACAGGATAAAAGCTCTCTGAACACCAGGGAGCTTTTTTTGTGATTTATACACTTATTTACCTTGTAGCACAATATATTAGGCCTCATTAAGTTATCCTTAAAACCACCCTGTGTTTTAAGTACAGGTTAACCAATCCGGTAGCATATTAGTTAATCCTCGCATATTGTTCACTTAATCAATTACTTATAGGTTTTATTAAACAATTTTGTTAACTTAGTAGAATTATTTGGTCTTATTGCAACCATTCAGTCGGAGATTTCGTAAAAGTGCCTATAGATAGCGTAATTTCAACAGTTTTATTAATTAAAATTACGCGTTTATTAGCTATAGGTTTATGATGTTTCAACTATTAAATAGGGTAATTTGACTGATAAAAAATGTTTTTTGTGTTTTAATCCGTCAAAATTAATATATTCGGGGGTCACTTTGTGTTATATTTATATAGCTAACATTGATTTTTAAAATGAAACAATTATACTTTTTAGTAGCCGTTTTGGCAGTTGGAATTCTTAGCGGTTGTGGTAAGGGAGGCGACAGGGGAGAGTTGACGGGTGTCCCGCAGCGATCGTTCAGGGCAGAAGTGCCTTATGGCATGGTTTATATACCGGGTGGCTCGTTCCTGATGGGACAAACTGACCAGGACATAACCTTCGGCCAGATTGAGCAAACCAAGCAGGTAACCCAGCCTCCGTTCTTTATGGACCAAACCGAGATTTCAAACAGCCAGTACAGGCAGTTTGTAAACTGGGTGCGCGATTCGATAGCTATCACCAATTACCTTAACGACGATAAGTATTATATTAAAGCCGGTAAGAATTCAACACCAAATCCGAGCGGAAAAAAATACATCAATTGGGCTTACGTAAAAAAATACCCCGTATTAAGCTCGAAAAAAGGGAAAGCAACTGCGGGCAATGCTGCGAAATTGCAGGGCATGTTTTACCAGGGCGACGACAGGGTGTTCGACCGCGACGAACTGGATGTACGTTTGCTAAAATATAACTACGCGTTAATGGATCTTCGTACGGCTTCAGATTATCATAACGATAAAACAAAGAAACGTTCGGATTTCATACTTCGCGACACTGTGCCGGTTTATCCTGACACACTGGTTTGGCTGAGCGACTTTTCGTATGCTGCCAACGAGCCGATGACAGAAGCTTACTTTTCGCACCCGGCGTTCCGCAATTACCCTGTGGTAGGTGTTACCTGGCGCCAGGCACGCGCATTTACCATGTGGCGTTCACGTTATAACGATGCCTATAAAGATTCGAGGAAATTGCCGCACCGCTCGCCTTATAGCCTGCCAACTGAAGCGGAGTTTGAATATGCAGCCCGCGGCGGAAGGATAGGCACCGATTACCCATGGGGAGGCCCTTATGCTAAAAATGCAAAAGGATGTTTGTTAGCTAACTTTAAGCCCGGCCGCGGTAATTACACCGATGACGGCGCTGCATACACAGTGAATGTGAAGTCGTACTTTCCTAATGATTACGGCTTATATAATATGGCGGGCAATGTTGCCGAATGGACCCTATCAGCATTTGATGAATCCGCCTCGACCTTTGTGCATGACCTTGCACCTACGTTTAATTACGAGGCGAAGGCAACCGATGCTGAAGTGCTGAAGCGTAAAGTTGTACGCGGCGGTTCATGGAAAGACATTGGCTTCTTCCTTCAAAATTCAAAACGTACCTATGAGTACCAGGATACCGCAAAATCATACATTGGTTTCCGCTGTGTTACTCACTATCTCGGTCGTGATATAAGGGACAAACGCTAATACGTAAAACCAATTTTAAAAGACAACTTATAAATTTTTCTTCAAATTATTATGGCTGGAAAGAAACAACCTTACGGAATTAATAATATCGTATCATGGGGTGCAACAGTGGTTATTGTGGGGCTGATGTTTAAGATATTGCACCTGCCAGGCGCAACGTATTTTATTGCGGGGGGGTTATCGGCAGAAGCAATCCTGTTTTTTTTATTAGGCTTCCAACGGGACGAGAAGGAGCTTGACTGGAGACGGGCTTATCCGGAACTTGATGATGATTATGATGGTGAGTTGCCAAAAGCCGCACCGCGCAAAGCAGTGCCTGTTGGCGATAACTTTTCGAACACCGCAGCGCTTGATGCCATGCTTGCAGAAGCAAAAATCGGCCCTGAATTAATAGGCAGCCTGGCAAACGGCTTGCGTACATTCGGTGATAAAGTAGCCGGTATTTCACGCGTTACCGACGCAGGCGACGCAACTGTTGCGTTCACCAACAAAATAAAACAGGCTACCGCAAGCTACGATGCTTTGGGTACTCAATTCGACAAGGCTTCGGCCAACTTAGCCGAAATGGCAAACTCGAATGTCGACTCAAAATCCTACCATGAGCAGGTTCAGAAAATGGCGAAGAACTTAACTTCACTGAATGCAGTATATGAGTTGGAACTGCAGGATTCAAGCAACCACTTAAAATCAATGAACAAGTTTTACTCTGATATGGCTGTAACCCTGAGCAACTTTAACGATTCTGCACAGGACTCGAAACAGTTTAAAGACGAAGTTAGCCGCTTAGCTAAAAACCTGTCGACATTAAACTCGATATACGGCAATATGCTTTCGGCTATGAATCAGCCACGTGTTCAGTAATTATAGGATACATTTTTAATCAGAAAAAACATTTAACAAATGGCTGGAGGTAAACAAACCCCAAGACAACGAATGATGGGCATTCTGTATCTGGTTCTTTTGGGCCTGGTAGCGCTGAGTGTACCGGATAGCTTACTCGATGCATTTAAGAATATAACAAACAGTTTGGATGCATCATCTAATAACGTAGGCAAAGGTTTAAACGATGCTTTTACAAATTTTGAAAATACCAAGCTGAAAGAACAGCACGACCGTGCAGCGCCGATCTACAAAAGAGCGACTGATGCCCGTGCCACAGCGGAGCGGCTTATTAAACATGTGCAGGATTTAAGGGACGAGTTGGTTGCAGCGGGTGGCGGTATAAGCGAAAAGACAAATGACGTTGATGCCAGGGAGAACCTTGACATATCGCCATATATTATGGTTACTGGAAAAAAAGGCGAAGCTTTAAGGTTAGATATTGAAGATACCCGCGCTAAACTGTTTACCTATTTAAAAGATGAGAAAGAACGCCAGGGAATCAATCTTTCGTTAAATGCAGATGCTCCAAAACAAACTGCCGGCCCGCAAAAATCATGGGAAGAAGCTTATTTTGGTGATGGTATCCCACTGGGTGCTGCCTTAACAACGTTAGCTAAAATTAAAACAGATACCAAAAATGCTGAGAACGAAATTGTAAAGAGGATATTGGGTGAAGTTGATCAGGCCCAGGTAAATCTTGACCAGTTCGCTGCTGTCGCTGTAGCACCCACAAGCTATGTACTGGTTGGACAACCTTATACCGCTGAAGTTTTTCTTACAGCGTATGATTCAAAATTGTCGCCTACTATCACGGTGGGCGGAGGTAATTTACCTACCGAGGCAGGTAAGGGTAAATACAATGGCAGTACCAGCAGTGAAGGCCTGCATACATGGTCGGCTAAAATTGCTGTAAAGCAAACTGACGGCACTATCAAAACCTATGACACTCCACCACAAACCTATATGGTTGCAAAGCCGTCTGCCGTTGTATCACCTGATAAAATGAACGTTTTATACATCGGTGTTCCTAACCCAATTTCTGTATCTGCACCAGGTATCGCAAAAGAAAAGCTTCACGTTAGCATGTCGAGCGGTAGTTTAACTGGTTCAAACGGTAAATATATAGCCACGGTCAGTTCAATCGGTGAGTCGACTATAACTGTCTCGGGTGAAATAGCGCCGGGAAAAACGGCTGTTCTTGGAAGCACATTGTTCCGTACCAAACGTATTCCGGACCCGAAGCCACAATTTGCCGGTAAAAGCAGTGGAAACACAAGCGCTGCAAACATTCGCGCACAGGACAGGCTCTTTGCAAAACTGGAAGGATTTGATTTTGACGCAAGGTTTAACGTGACCCGGTTTACGCTAATGATAGCCAAACCACGACAGGATGTTATTATCTACTCAACCAACAGTGGTGAACTATCGGCGCAAATGCGTACGGCTATGAGTAGCGTTACCCCCGGTACGACGATTGTATTTAAAGATATCACTGCAGTAGGGCCGGATGGTACACAGCGGAGCCTTGACTCAATTGTTTTAAGTGCTAATTAAAATGAGGATTATGAAAAAGATTTTAGTTGCCATACTTTGCCTTGCATGCGTATCAAGCTACGCACAAAGGAAGAATAATAGGAATAAGCCTAAGGCTACTCCGCCGGCTACCCAGCAATCGCAGCAGCCGGCAGCGGTTAATCCTACTAATAACCCGGTAAACCTGGGAAATCCTAATGGAGGCGTTAGTGCAAAGCCAACTGATACATCAAAAAAGAAGCCTTTTGAAGCACCGCTGGATGGCTATTTTAAAAAGAGCAATATTTTGAGTGCTAAGGTAACACCGTATCCGAACTTAAGGGAGTCGGACGCTGCCTTTGTTAAACGTATTTGGCGCGAGATTGACGTTCGCGAAAAGATGAATCAGTACCTGGCTTCGCCAAAGCAACGCTTTATAGACGTGCTGCTGGCGGCTATTGATGCCGGTGAGATGACCGCTTACGACCCGACTCCAACCAAAGACGATCCGGGAGGCGATAAATTCCTGGTGCCATTGGGGCAGGGAAGGGCAAGGGGCAGGCTGGCCGGGGGCGACAGCTCTGCAGTTAAGAAATTTGATGCGAACGGAAATGAAACAGGCTCTAAGATGGTGGCCAGCGAATTTAACCCCGACAGCGTTTTGAAATTTCGCCTTAAAGAAGATTGGGTATTTGACAGACAGCGTTCTATCTTTGAACCACGTATAGTGGGTATAGCTCCTTTGGTTAAAGTAACAGTTGGAACAGTTGAAGATTATCAGCCTGCGTTTTGGGTGTATTTCTCCGAAGCAAGACATGTATTGGCAACTAAAGAGGTTGTTAATCGAAGTAATGATGCTACGGGGCTAAGCTTTGATGATGCTTTGGTGAAAAGGCTTTTCACCAGCTATATCGTCAAGGAATCTAACGACAAAGACGAAAGTATAAAGCACTACATGAATGGCATCGACCGACTCTACGAGGCAGAGCGAATAAAGAAAAACCTCGCCGACTGGGAGCTGACGCTGTGGCAGGAATAAGTTAATCGGAAAGACAAAAAATATTTGAAGCCCTTGCACTTGCAGGGGCTTTTTTATGATTATCGTCATTGCGAGGCCGACTGTTTACAGTCGGCTTCGAAGCAATCTCTGCACAGGACGGCACCGAACCCTAATGTACATGGTTTCCGGGATGCCGGCGGACAGGAAATCATGAGTTTTTGCTTCAGTGCAGCGTGTTGCAGAGGTTGCTTCGTAGCAAGTTGCAAGCAACTCGCCTCGTACTGACGTGCTTAGTTATCTTCGCCGCAGCGATCTTTAATTTGGGTTTTCAGGCTCTTGCCCGCCAAAATAGGCAACAACAGCTTTAGCCTGCTTCAAATTCACCACTTCCTGCAATTCAGCTTCGGTGGCGGCTTTTACTTTTTTTACCGATTTAAAATATTTAAGCAGCTTTTCGGCAGTAGTTTTGCCAATGCCTTCAATTAATTCCAGTTCTGTAACCAGCGTTCCTTTATCGCGTTTTTTGCGGTGAAAGGTGATACCGAAACGGTGCGCCTCATCGCGCAGGTACTGGATAACTTTCAGTGTTTCCGACTTTTTATCAAGATATAAGGGGTACTGGTCGTTAGGATAATACAGCTCTTCCAAACGTTTGGCGATGCCGATAACGGTTACCTGTTTATCGATACCTAATAATTTCAGGCTTGTCATTGCAGAAGAAAGCTGGCCTTTGCCGCCGTCGATAACTATCAGCTGTGGCAGTTCAGTGCCTTCGTCCAGCATGCGGCGGTAGCGGCGGTGAACGGCTTCTTCCATGGTGGCGAAGTCATTTGGCCCTTCAACAGTTTTTACGTTAAAGTGGCGGTAATCTTTTTTCGATGGCTTGCCATCTTTAAAAACTACGATAGCCGATACCGGGTATTTGCCCTGGAAGTTGGAGTTATCAAAGCATTCGATGTGCCTTGGCAACTGGTTCATCCGCAAGTCCTTCATCATTTGGGTAAGCAGGCGCTCCGTACGTACCTCCGGGTTCAGCTTTTCGTATTGGTCCAGCTTATCGCGCTTAAAGAAGTGTACGTTTTTTTGCGACAGGTCCAGCAACTTCTTTTTTTCCCCAAGCTTAGGTACAGTAAATTTTATCTTGTCGTCTTCCAAATCGATATCAAAAGGCACGATGATTTCTTTTGAATGACTATCATACCTGGTCCTGAATTCGGAAATTGCGAGGGTTAGGAGCTCTTCATCACTTTCGTCCAGCCGTTTTTTCAGCTCGATGGTTTGGGTTTGGATGATGGTGCCATTCATCACCTTTAAATAATTTACAAACGCATACTTTTCTTCGGACGCAATGCTGAATACATCCACATCGGTAATTGATGAATTTACAACCGTAGATTTGCTCTGGTAATTATCCAATAACTCGAATTTTCTTTTCAGGCGATGCGCGTATTCAAAGTTCATGTCGGATACGGCTTTTTCCATATCGCTTTTTAAATCACGGATAACTGCGCCGATTTTGCCATTCAGCATATCGGTAATCTGTTCTATATTATGGTTGTAATCGGCTTCGGTCTGGTAATCCTGGCAAGGGCCTTTGCAATTGCCTAACTGGTATTCCAGGCAGACTTTAAATTTCCCTTTCTCTATATTTTCACGGGTAAGGGCCAGGTTACAGGTGCGCAGCGGGAATGTTTCTTTTATTACTTCCAGGATATTGTGCATCATACTTACTGATGCATAAGGCCCGAGGTATTTTGAGCCGTCGCGAACGATGCGCCTTGTCCAGAAAATGCGTGGGTAATTTTCATTTTTGATGATAATCCACGGATAAGTTTTATCATCCTTTAGCATTACATTGTACCGCGGCTGGTGCTTTTTAATCAGGCTGTTCTCCAGCAGCCATGCATCAACCTCGGTATCAACAATGGTAAACGTGATATTCCGGATTTTGGAAACCAGTACCTTTGTTTTGGCATTGACGTGGTTATCCTTATTAAAATAGCTGGTAACCCGGTTGCGCAGGTCTTTTGCCTTACCTATATATATAAGCTCCTTATGTTCGTCCCAATATTGGTATACGCCGGGGCGATGAGGGATATTTTTTAAAGCTGCGCGATAATCGAAGGTATTGTTCATTTAACCCTTAATAAACTTGTCATTGCGAGGAGGAACGACGAAGCAACCTCGTCGATATACATGACGCCAATGCATAGCGTCGAGGTTGCCGCGCTTCGCCCGCAATGACAAAATTGATAGAAATTTTATTAAAAACTCACGAAGGCCGAAAAAACCGGGAATTTCAGACTTACGAAGTTTTTAAAACTTAGTAAGTCTATCACAAATATCTCAGAATCCTAGTTTTTTGTCCACTTCCGTAGTTCCCTGCTGTTGCTGTTTATACAGGTTGCAATCCATAACTATGGGTACACCGCCTTTTGGGGCATCAAAATCAACGTTGCGTTTGATACCAAGGGCAGGATTATCATAAACACGCTTCATAAAACCGGCAAATATCGGGAGGGCGGAGTTGGCGCCTTCACCCAGGCGTGTAGAGCGGAAGTGAATATCGCGGTCTTCGCAGGCTGTCCATACACCTGTAACTAATTGTGGGGTAATACCCATAAACCAGCCGTCAGAGTTATCCTGTGTTGTACCGGTCTTGCCGCCAACTGGGTTGTTAAATCCGTAACGGTAGCGCAGACGCGACCCTGTACCATCCTCAATAACCCCTTTAAGCATATAGGTCATTACATAAGCTGTTTGTGCATCCATGGCCTGTACTACCTTTGGCGTATGAGTGTAAATTACGTTGCCGTTTCTATCCTCTATTCGTAAAATGTAGGTAGGCTCTGTCCAGGTGCCATGATTGGCAAATACTGAGTACGCCCCCGTCATATCATAAACTGAAGCGTTAAATGAACCCAATGCGATGGACGGATATGCCGGTACATCGCTGGTAATACCCATCTTCTTGATCAGCTCCATTACGGGCACAGGTTTTACTTCGTTCATAACATAAGCAGCCACGTAGTTTTGCGAATAGCCCAAAGCTTTACGCAACGTAATGGCCCCCGGCAAATAATCACTCATTGATTGTTTAGGCGTCCATGGCTCCGAGCCGTAACCCGTAATAGTTACAGGAACGTTATCCACTTCCTGGCAGGGTGAAAAGCCATTCTCTATTGCTACCGAGTAAGTAAATGGCTTCGCTGTCGAACCAACCTGCCTTGTACCTAATTTAACCTGGTCGTATTTAAAATGCTCGAAGTTTGTACCGCCCACCCATGCTTTTACATAGCCGGTTGTCGGGTCCATACTCATCAAAGCGTTGCGTAGCGTCATTTTGGTATAAACGATGGAATCGATAGGCTTCATTACGGTGTCGATATCTCCATGCCAGGTAAACAGGTTAACGGTATCTGGCGTATCAAAGTTCTGGCGTATCTCTTCTTCGGATTTTCCTTCCAGCTGCAATTGTTTATACCTGTCGGAGCGGAACATACCCTGATCGAGCAGCAATTTATAGTTTTTGACACTCTTGGCACGGTTAACCCCTTTCCATTGGTTATCGAACTCCACCTGCAACTTTTTCATATATTCCTGCTGCGCTTCTTCGGCATATTGCTGCATGGTGGCATCAATGGTGGTATATATCTTAAGGCCATCGCGGTCTAAATCGTAAGGCCTGCCATCGCTTTGTACAATATTCTGGTCTTTAAATATTTTTTGGATTTCCTGTTTTAATACTGCACGGAAGTAAGGAGCCGGCCCGTCATTATGGGTTATCAGGCTAAAATTAAGGCCAAGCGGTTTTGCCTTCAATTCAGCAGCCTGGCCACCACTTAAAAAGCCTTGCTTGTCCATCAGGTCGAGAATAGTATTCCGGCGGGCCAATGCGCGGTCCGGGTGGCGGATCGGCGAATAAACGGCCGTACCTTTCAGCATGCCTACAAGTGTCGCGGCCTGGTCGGGCGACAACTTATCAGGCGTTACGCCAAAGTAGGTACGTGCGGCGGATTTAATGCCCCAGGTATTATATGCGCCAAAGCTGACCGTGTTCAGGTACATCGCTACAATTTCTTCCTTGGTATATCGCCTTTCCAGGCGAATGGCGATGATCCACTCCTTTAATTTTTGTGTGAACCTAACAAAAGGATTTCGCGCTATCTCGCCGGAGAACTGGTTCTTGGCTAACTGTTGGGTAATGGTACTTGCACCTTGCTTTTTCCCGATCATTGTAAAAAACACAATACCCGGCAAACGCTGAAAATCGATGCCGGAATGCTCTTTAAAACGGACGTCTTCTGTAGCTATCAGGGCATTGACAACATTTGGCGAAAGTTGCGAATAGTTTACGCTCGAGCGGTTTTGAATATAATAAGTACCCAGTACGGTTTTATCAGCCGCCAGCACCTCCGAGGCCTGGTTGCTTTTGGGATTTTCAATAGCCCTGAACGTCGGCAGCGGGCCGAATAAACCAAAATAAGTAACAACCAATAGTAATACAAAGAGCGCTATAAATGCAATAAGCGTTTTCCATATATACCAGTTATACCGGCGTATGTCTTCCGGGCGAAGCTTAATGATCATGATTTTAAAAATTTCGCTGGTAATAATCCATATAGCTATCCAGCAATTTTGAATCGGCTAATTTATTCAGATTTTCCTGCGTTATGATAAAAAACGTGTATTTCTCTTTGGCCACCTTCATAATATCCGGTAATAGAGGCTTCACCTCGCGAGCGAACTTTTTAGCGTCCTCAAGCGAATAAAAACGGCCTACATATATTACCTGGTTATTAGCGCCAACCGGCAGCAACTGGTGCTTTATGCTCTTGCCGGCATAATTTGCCCTGATAAACTGCCCGAAACCAAAACGCGTAGACGCCAGATTAGTTGTGCCGCTATACACATTTACTGCAACGTAGTAGTTGGCACTATCTTTTTCGGAGAAGACGGACGGCACCAGGTCAACCTTTTTTAACTCCGACTGGGCTTGCTGTGTTATAGCAGGCGTTTGTTGCTGAGCAGTTGTCGCTACGGTATCGGCATGTTGAACGGGTTGCTCTGCCGGCGGTGTAACCTGGGCTTGTTTAACCACGGTATCAGGTTTTGTAACGACTACCGGTTGTTTAGCCACGGTATCCGGTTTCTTCACCGCAATCTGTGGTTTGGCAACGGTATCAGGCTTTTTAACCGCGATTGGTTGTTTAGCCACGGTATCCGGTTTCTTTACTGCAACCTGTGGTTTGGCCACAGTGTCGGGCTTTTTAACAGGAGGCTTAACCACTGGCGGCGGAGTTACTTTTGCAACTTCGGCCGGCGGCGTTGGTTTTGGCTGCGGCTTCTCAATTCGCTGCTGTGGTTTTTGTAAGGCGTATATCGCACGCGGATCGACAGTTGGCCTGTAGGCAGTTTCCTTTTTATAAGCAGGGTTAAGGGTAAACGGAATATCCTGCGGATTATCATCAGCCAGCACAACCGGCCTGGCTTGCATTTCGGCAAGATTAGTGCTGATAAATGCCAGTTGCTCGTTAATCAATGGCGTAACCAATTTATCGTCCGGGTATTTTGAGGCTATTTGCTTCAGGCTATCGGTAAACGGTCCTATTTTTTCATTGTGGCCTTCGGCTATAGTTTTCAGGTATAGCAGCTGCGCCGACAACCTGTTGTTTGGATACCGGTTAAACATTTGCGGCACGCCGGTTATAACTTCATTGTATTTGCGGGCGGCATACAGGTCGAACACCTTATTATAGGCACCGTTGAATTCGGCGTTAACATCGTCCAACTTTTTAGCATAATCCGGATCCGAGATTATTTTTGCAAACGGCGTATCGGCATAATCTTTTAACAAAAGGTTTTTATACTTGTCGCTCTTTGCGGGGTCGATATCGCTGTATAGCCTGTAGAGGTTATAATAAATCGACGCTTTATTTGGATCCGAAGGGAAACGGGCCAAAATATTTTCGTATGCTGTTATGGCTTCTTTTTTGTCGCCTAAAATATCGCGGTAAAAATTAGCTATATCTACATAAGCGTGGTAAACTTTAAGGTTTGACTGTGCAAGCAACTCCGGTGTTAGCGGCAAGCCCTTAACCAGCTCATTGCGATAGCCGCTTACACCCGCAGAACCAGCCTGCGCCCTGCCTGGCGCCAGCATCCCTACAGGTGCGTCAGGGTCAGTAACTACGGCGGCCGCCTGGTTAGCAGTGATGTCGCTGCCCGAGCGGTTGCTGCGGCGCCAGTTGTCTTCCAGCTTACGGTCGCCCCAGCGACGTTTAAAGTCGCTGTAGCCCGAGCTTATTGCGGCGGTATTATAAAAATAGAATGTGCTGCCGGTGGTATTGTTTTGTCCCTGCCGCTGGCCAGGGCCTCCCGCGCCTCTTCGTCCGGGCATGCCGGGTAAGCCGTTATTGGGGTCGGCGCTGCCATTGTTGGTGCTATTGTAAGAGTCGGCAGCTGCTGTTGTCGCGGCCAAATCGGCCTGCTGCTGCAAAATCTTGTCGTTAACCATTTTATCGATTACCGAATCGCGTTTCTTCTGATCCATTTTGGCTAAGGCCTGCAAGGTGTCTTCGCGCGAAATTACCTGGTAGGCATCTGCCAGTATTTTCAGGTTGGTATTCATCTTTTTGATGGAAACATAGCCCGGGTAGTTTGGCGGCAGCGCCATCAGGGTGCTGTCGTAATATTTTTTAGCGCTCAGGTAGTCGGATTTATTTTTAAAGTAGATGGTAGCCAGCCGCAGGTACGACAGCCCTTTTTGGCTCTGGTTCTTCACGCTATTTCGTACTGACAGCTTGTAGTTTTTAATAGCGCCATCAACGTTTTTGTCGACCATTTGCAGCTCGGCAACCTGGTAATATATCTGGTCTTTAAAATCTTTGTTGTTAGGCTCTTTTAAAAGCTGAAGCAGGCGCCCGGTGCGGCTGGTTTTTATCCCGTCACGGGCATCCTCGATCCTTATTTTGTTCAGACTGGCATTAAAGGCCATCTCGAAGGATACGTTGGCGCTTGCCAGCCTGGAGTAATTAGCAATGGCATCAGATGGTTTTTGATTGAGTTCCTCCAGCTGGCTTAATATAAACGTCAAACGCAGGCGTTTTACCCTGTCGTTGCAATGCTCTATGGCAAGTTTTGCCATTGCTTCACCGTCGGCATATTCCTGTGCGTTTATATCGTACTGTAATTTTGTTGCATAGATATCGGCAATCAGGCTTTTATTCTTTTTTGGATCGATATTTTGAATGGCCGAATCGATAGTCAGCTTAGCCTGTGGCAGCAAGCCCTGGTACATCAGTGAGCGTGCTTTCCAGGTGAGCGCATCCTGCACCAGGTCTTTACGGTCGGGATAGGAGCGAATTACATAGCTGAAAAACTCATTCGCGTTAAAATAATTCCCCTCAAGGTAGTTGCCTTTGGCTATAACCAGGTAGCCATCGCCTATGTAATGACTTTGCTCTTTAATGTTGATGATTTTGTTGCCTTTGGCTATGGCCTCCTCCAAATCTTTATCGGGTGTGGTGCTCTGTAATGTGGTGTCAGGGTACACTGCCAGTACCTCGTTATAATTGTCCACAAATGCCGATTCATAGGCTACCAGCTTAAGGCGCAGTATTTCCTTGGCATTAAAAAGTACATTATAATGCGCGGTGAGATTCTGCATAGCGCGGTTAAATCCGCTTTTTTTCTCGAGCGAGCACCCTGCAATAATTAGTAAAATTATCAAAAACAGTAGGTTACGCTGCTTAAGTGTATGGAATTTGAAGGTCCTGTTCAATTTATCAGATGGTTATAAAAGCCTTGCTAATTTACTAAAATAACCCAAAGGGATTAATAAATTTGCACATGGATGAAAGCGGGCAAAATAAAGGCAAACGGCCTGTAAATAATTACTTAAAATTCACCGGGATGGGCTTCCAGATGCTGGCTACCATCGGCTTGTTTACCTTTATCGGTTACAAAATTGATGAAAGCGCCCAGCACACTACTAAATGGGTGACGGCCATACTTTCACTTACAGGTGTTTTTGTATCTTTGTACCTTGTAATCAGGTCACTTAAAGAGTAAGCCTGTTAATATGCCTTATAAGGCTTAATTTTAAGTTTTTCCATCAATGAAACTCTCCGCATCTATTATTTATTATCTGGTTTTTATAATTATTATTGCTATTCCGCCTGTTATACTTCAAAATACCGGTAATGCTGATTTACTCGCCGGTAATTTCTGGACACTTTTTATATTCCTGTCGGTACTTACCTTTTTAATTGTTATGGCTATGTTGTGGGCTAAACAAAAAAACCAGGAATATTTTACCGGCGCTTTTCTTGGCGGAACCACGTTTAAGCTGCTTGCCTGCCTTATTTTTATCTTTGTTTTTGTGCGAAAAAACCCCGCAGACAAGCATGTTTTTTTGGTCGATTTTATTTATATATATTTATTAAATACGGCCTTTGAAGTTTATGTTTTGTTGCGTAACTTGCGGCACGAAAAATTAAGGTAGAAAACTTCATTTAGATGAACAAGAGCACGATTTTGAATTTAAAAATTTTTAACATTTCGTTAATTTGTGCGTTTTTTTTGATTGCAGGCACATTTTTTAACCCTGTCTTCGGTCAGGAAAAGGAACATGCAGGTGCAGAAAAGCCATACGACGCAAAATCAACTATCCTTGAGCACATCGGTGATTCGCACTCATGGCCGGTAATTGGCGAAACCACCCTTCCGTTGCCTGTTATTCTTTACACTGACAAAGGCATAGAAATGTTTTCATCAGCCAATCTGAAAGAAGGTAAAGTATACGCAGGCAAGAATTACAGCTACAAGCTTGAAGAAGAAAAGATTGTTGCTGTGGATGCATCCGGCTCGGTTGACGAAGCTGCAACCAAAAAGGTATTGGACTTTTCAATCACCCGTAACGTGGCTTCTTTGTTTATGGCTATAATAATATTGCTTATTATATTCTTAAGCGTAGCAGGGGCCTATAAAAAACGTGTGGGCAAAGCGCCAAAGGGCTTACAGTCGTTTATGGAGCCTTTGATATTGTTCGTTCGTGACGATATCGCGCTGCCTAATATTGGTGTTAAGTACATGAGGTTTATGCCTTTACTGCTTACCATCTTCTTCTTTATCCTGCTGAACAACCTGTTGGGCATGGTGCCTTTCTTTCCGGGTGGCTATAACCTTACCGGTAACATTGCGGTAACCATGGTACTTTCGGTTATTATTTTTTTGTGGTTAATCTTAATGGCAATAAATATTACTGGAAGCACATATTTGTACCGAACCCATGGTGGTTATTTTTCATTATGATCCCGGTTGAGGTTGTAGGTATATTTACCAAGCCTATTGCGTTGATGATACGTTTATTCGCAAACATCACCGCGGGGCACATCTTAATATTAAGCTTAATATCATTAATATTTATATTTAAAACGCTGGCGGTATCCCCTGTATCTGTAGTGTTTGTTGTGTTTATGGATACCATCGAGTTACTGGTGGCTTTCCTGCAGGCTTATATATTTACGTTGCTCGGCGCGCTGTTTATCGGCATGGCCATTGAAGAGCATCACCATGAAGTTGTGTAATTAATTATCTTTTATATATACACGTTTAAATTTAAAAAACAATGACTGGAATGATTGGAACCGCTGGTTTAGTTATAGCTCAGGCAGCTGCAGCTACTGGTGTACATGGTAGCGTTGCCGGCCTCGGCGCAGGTTTAGCTGCAATTGGCGCTGGTATCGGTATCGGCCAAATCGGTGGTAAGGCTGTTGAAGCTATCGCTCGTCAGCCTGAAGCAATTTCTAAAATCCAATTGAACATGATCATCGCTGCAGCACTTGTTGAAGGTGTTGCCCTGTTCGCGGTGGTTGTTGCAGCTTTCTTTTAAGCAAAACTTAAAAACGAGCATTAAGATAACCCGGCGCGGTTGGCGCCGGGTTATTTTTAAACCCGATTAAAAACTTTTACAAACAATTCATAAAAGATGGATTTAGTAACCCCTCATATAGGTTTAGTTTTTTGGACTACACTTTGTTTCGCGATATTATTATTTATACTGGGCAAATATGCCTGGAAGCCAATCTTAGCAGCTGTTGCAGAACGCGAGCAGTCAATTGAAACTGCGTTATCACGTGCTGAAGCCGTTCGTGAAGAAATGGCGCGTTTAACCAGCGAAAACGAAGCGTTGCTGAAACAAGCCCGTGCAGAGCGCGATACCATTTTAGCGGAAGCAACCAAGGTGAAAAACCAGATTATTGCCGACGCTAAAGAAGCGGCACAAAAAGAAGGCGCACGCCAGATTGAAATTGCACGCATAGAAATCAACAACCAGAAAGCTATTGCAATGGCTGATGTGAAAAACCAGGTGGCTGCATTGTCGCTGGATATTGCTGAGAAAGTATTGCGCAAGCAGTTTGAAGACCAGAAGAAACAGGACGAATTGGTTCGTGATTTATTAAAAGACGTTAAGTTGAGTTAAATGATTTCGGATTTCGGATGTTCGATTTCGGATTTAAGAAATTTGAAATATGCATCCCTATCCTGATAAGAAATCAAAAACTAAATAATTCCGAAATCGAAATTCCGAAATCCGAAATAAAGAAGAAATGTCAGAATTAACAGTAGCAGCCAGGTACGCAAAAGCTATCATCGACTTAGCCCAGGAACAAAATGTGGTTGAGCCGGTTAAGAGCGATATGGAGCTTTTCCTGAACACCCTGAAAGCAAACCCGGAGTTAAAAGCGGTTTTGGCTAACCCTATCGTATCTCACTCTAAAAAGATTAAGATAATAGAAGAGGTTTTCGGCAAAAAGATAAATAAAACAAGTCTTGCTTTTTTTACGCTGATGGTGAACAAAAGCCGCGGCGAGGTTTTATATGCCACTGCCGGTGAATATGTAAACATGTACGATGTTAAAAATAATATCATTCATGCTTCGGTAGTATCGGCAACAGCATTGTCAGAGGCTAACAAGAAAACCATGATTGCCGATATCGTTGCAGTTACAGGTGGCACGGTTAAGCTTGAGACTAAAATTGATCCATCATTAATTGGCGGTTTCGTATTAACCGTTGGCGACAGGCAGATAGACACCAGCATTGCAAGCGATTTACATAAATTGAAGAAGGAATTTGCCCGCAGGGTGGTTCCGGTAAAAAATTAAACACAAAACTCTAAATAAAATTTTAAAATGGTAGAGGTAAGACCAGACGAAGTATCAGCAATTTTGCGTCAGCAATTAGCCGGCTTCAAGTCAGAATCTGAATTAGAAGAAGTGGGTACGGTGCTCCAGGTGGGCGATGGTATCGCACGCGTTTATGGATTAACTAAAGTACAATCAGGCGAGCTGGTTGAGTTTGGTACCGGCTTACAGGGTATCGTACTTAACCTTGAGGAAGATAACGTGGGTGTGGTATTGCTTGGTAAATCCGACGACATTAAAGAAGGTGACACCGTTAAACGTACCAACAGGATTGCCTCTATCAACGTAGGTGAAGGCATGCTTGGCCGTGTTGTGGATACCCTGGGTACCCCTATCGACGGTAAAGGCCCTATCGCTGGCCAGGTTTATGAAATGCCTTTGGAGCGTAAAGCGCCGGGTGTTATCTACCGTCAACCGGTAACTGAGCCTTTGCAGACAGGTATCAAAGCTATCGACGCGATGATTCCTATCGGCCGTGGCCAGCGTGAGTTGGTTATCGGTGACCGCCAGACTGGTAAGACTGCGGTTTGTATCGATGCCATCATCAACCAAAAAGAATTTTATGAAGCCGGCAAGCCGGTAATTTGTATATATGTTGCCTGCGGCCAGAAAGCTTCTACCGTAGCTAACATCGTTCGTACACTGGAAGAAAAAGGTGCTATGCCTTATTCTATCATCGTTGCAGCAAACGCGTCTGACTCTGCAACCATGCAGTTCTTCGCTCCGTTTGCCGGTGCTGCAATCGGTGAGTACTTCCGCGATACCGGGCGCCCTGCTTTGATCATCTATGATGATTTGTCGAAACAGGCTGTTGCTTACCGCGAAGTATCTTTGTTACTGCGTCGCCCACCGGGCCGTGAGGCTTATCCTGGTGACGTATTTTACCTGCACAGCCGTTTGTTAGAGCGCGCCGCTAAAATCAACCAAAACGATTCAATCGCGCAAGCAATGAACGATTTGCCGGAGTCAATCCGTGGTATCGTTAAAGGCGGTGGTTCATTAACTGCATTGCCTATCATCGAAACACAGGCAGGTGACGTATCGGCTTATATCCCAACCAACGTAATCTCGATTACCGATGGCCAGATATTCCTGGAATCGAACTTATTTAACGCCGGTGTTCGCCCCGCTATCAACGTAGGTATCTCGGTATCACGTGCGGGTGGTAACGCGCAGATTAAGTCGATGAAGAAAGTTGCCGGTACCCTAAAACTTGACCAGGCACAATATCGTGAGCTTGAGGCGTTCTCGAAATTCGGGTCTGACCTTGATGCATCAACCAAAAACGTATTGGACAAAGGTGCACGTAACGTGGAAATGCTGAAACAAGGCCAGTATGCCCCGGTTTCTGTTGAAAAACAGGTTGCCATGGTTTACCTGGGTACTAAAAACCTGATGCGTAATGTGCCTGTAAACAAAATCAGGGAGTTTGAAGCTGAATTTACCAGCCAGCTGGAAGTTCGTCACCCTGAGGTGCTTGCCGGTTTGAAAGCAGGTAAACTGGATGACTCGATTACCGGCGTACTGGAAACAGTAGCTAAGGAACTGAGCGGGAAATATTAATGTGCGGATGTGCCAATTTTTTAGATGTGCGGATGTGCGAATGTGCAGATGTGCGGATGAAAAGTAGGCATATCTTAATTGACGCACATCAGAAAATTAGACAACACGCAGATCATTCGCACATCTGCACATTTGAAATTCGCACATTAACAACGAATGGCTAATTTAAAAGAAGTAAGAAACAGGATTAAGTCGGTATCGTCTACACAGCAGATAACCAAGGCCATGAAAATGGTTTCGGCTGCCAAGTTGAAACGTGCTACCAACGCTATCGTACAGTTGCGCCCTTATGCTAACAAGCTGAAGGATTTGCTGGCAAACTTGTCGGCAAGCCTGGAAGATGGTTCATCGCCATTTTTAGCCCAGCGTGAGCCTAACAAGGTGCTGATAGTGGTTGTATCGTCAAACCGTGGTTTGGCGGGTGCTTTTAACGCAAACGTTATCAAGACTGCCAACAACCTGATATCTGAGAAATACGGCGAGCAGTTCCGGGCGGGAAATGTATCTATAGTTTCTATAGGTAAAAAAAGCCAGGAGTTTTATCAGCGTCGTAAATACAACGTTATCGGCAACAATAACGACCTTTACCTCGACCTTAACTTCCAAAACACTTCGGTTATTACCGAAAGCATTATGGAAGGCTTTTTGAAAGGTGATTATGACCGCGTGGAGCTGGTGTACAACCAGTTTAAAAATGCCGCTATGCAGATATTAACTGTTGAGCAGCTTTTACCGGTTCCAAAACCTGAAAAGAAGGAAGAGCCTAAGGACGCTAAAAAGGAAGCTAAAGCACAGGTTGACTACATCCTCGAGCCATCGCAGGAAGCCATTGTTGAGCAGCTTATCCCTAAAAACATTAAGATACAGGTTTACAAAGCAGTGCTTGATTCAAATGCATCAGAGCACGGCGCACGTATGACCGCAATGGATAAGGCAACTGATAATGCAGGAGAGTTGTTGAAAGCATTGAAGCTGTCATACAACCAGGCACGCCAGGCAGCCATCACTACCGAGTTAACGGAAATTGTGAGCGGCGCAGCAGCGTTGTCGGCGCAGTAAAACCGAGAATATTAAAAGTTATAGAAGGCCTTCCGGAAACGGGAGGCTTTTTTTCGTCTGAACTCGAATTTATAGAATTAATGAATTTTTCGAATTCGGGTAATTCTGCCTTCGCCGTTGTTGGTGTTATCACCAACAACAGATGATGTTTGTGCTTTCCCAATGCCACATGCATGTTCGCCGACATTTAGTATGTCACAATGTGCATCCTGCTTGTTGGTGACAACACCAACAAGGGCAGTGGAATTAATGAATTTTTCGAATTCGGGTAATTCTTAAATTCTAAAAATTCGGGTTCAGACAAATAAACAATTCGCTTTCATCCTTTGTTATCTCATCATGACAAAGCCAGCAAACTCAAAAGATAAAGCATCGCCTGCGGATACTCCCACTGACCGGCCAAACGATAACGGCCACAAAAGCGTAGTTCGCAGCGAGGATAAACAATACAAAGCCAATAGACCTCATGGCGGCGACATCGCCAAAAAACACGAAAGGGAAGAGCAACCAGTAAACCCAGGGGATAAAAAACGATAAAATATTGTTAATTTGCTGATAGTTAATTGGTTATCTATTTAGTAGTATGGTTTGCAGGTGTAACCGTTACTGCAACCATTAATTAATTGATATACAGTTATTTAATTGAAGGTTTCACCTGAAAAGTGTAAACCTTCTGCAAACCCTGCAACCCGGCTATTCGCGGTGCGCCGGTTGTGGGTGACGGCAGTCAGCCAAGGATACTTTAAGGCACTAAACAAGGCGACTGCCATGCAACATTTGCGGATTTTAATAGTCATATTTATATAACTATTAACCGCTAAATCATGAGACAACGTTTTACCCTATTGTTGCTTATTGTGTGCCTTGTTGCCAAAGCGCAAACCAATCCGGAACGCTTACAGGCAAGTATAGATTCTGTTTTTAAGAACTACTCACAACCCGGCAATCCTGGTGTCGCGGCTTTAATTGTAAAAGATGGTAACGTGATATTCAAAAAAGGCTATGGCCTTGCCAATCTTGAATATAATATCCCTATTACACCGGCAAGTGTTTTCGATATAGCATCGGTTTCCAAGCAATTTACCGGTTTTGCCATTTCGACTTTAATACAGCAGGGTAAGCTCTCGCCGGATGACGATATTCATAAATATTTGCCTGATGTTCCGCTGTTTGCACAGCCCATTACCGTTGGCAACTTAATTCACCATACCAGCGGCCTGCGCGATTGGCCCGAGGCTTTGCATGCAGCAGGCTGGCGCTGGGATGAGGCCTTCGCCTGGGAGGACATTATGCGCATGGTTAAAAAGCAGCACGACCTTGATTTTGTGCCAGGCTCTCAATATCAATATTCAAACACAGGCTATAATTTACTGGCGGCCATAGTAGAGAAGACAACCGGAAAGACGCTGGCGCAATGGCTGGATGAAAACCTGTTTAAACCGCTGGGCATGAATTCGACACAGGTGCTGGTTGACTACTCGAAAGTTGTTAAAAACCTGGCGGGTTCTTATTACAATGATGGCGGCATCTACCATAAAAGCAACGACGAGCTAACCGCTTTTGGCTCCAGCTCGATGTTTACTTCGGTTGAAGATTTGAGCAAATGGGTTATTCGTTTTCAAAAAGGACTGGATGATAAAGACCCTGTGTTTCTGCGTATGATTGAGACCGGCAAGCTGAATAATGGCAGCAGCATTGGTTATGCCTATGGGCTGGGTGTATCCAGCGCCAATGGCGTTAAGAACATATCGCACACCGGAAGCTGGGCCAGCTATGCCACCGTTATATCTAATTATCCGGCTGAAAGACTTTCGATCATCTTACTAAGCAATGCCGGCGGATTTGACTCTTTTGGCAGTGCAAACACAGTGGCCAAACTGTTTTTTAAAGGACAATCCAAAAAAGAACAGCCTCGCGAAGATTTGAGCAGCAAACCGACGGTAAATGTTGATACTGCTATTCTTAAAAAATACGCGGGTACTTACAAGCTTGGTTCCACCTGGTTTGTTACGCTTACTTTGGAGGATGGTAAGCTGATGACGCAAGCCAACGGCGAGGATAAATTTGCAACAGAAATGAAATCGGATACGGTGCTTTGGGTGCCGGCATATAATTCCAGCATGACGTTCCTGCAAATTACTGATAAGGCAGGCGCCCTGAAATACAGAGGGAACGTGAGCCCGCGCATTACGCCCGTTAAAATGGATATCGCTAAATTAGGGCTATACGCCGGAACTTACTATAGTAAAGAGCTTGAAACCACTTATCGCATAACCCTGGAGAATGGTAAGCTGATAGCCCACCACATGCGGCTTGGGGATTTTGACCTTATGCCAGACATCATTGCTGCAGATAATTTTAGCAGCAGCAGCGGGAACATAAAATTCTTTAAGGATAACCATAACAAAGTAGCCGGGTTTAAACTATCGGGTGGAAGAATAAGGAATATCGTGTTTGACAGGCAGTGATGATTGAAACGGGGGAGACTTACGAAGTTTTTAAAACTTCGTAAGTCTTTTACACCACAGCAGGAATACGGCCTTTACAACAAAACCGCTAAAATAATTGCTTGTTTATTGCCATATTATTTCCATCTTTAAGATAAAATCGCCGCAAACTATCATGAAAAAAATTTACTTGTTCCTCGCCGCAATTATCCTGACAATCAATATCTCTTTTGCCCAAGCCGGCTGGGTTGACTATAAGGTCGACACCCGCGTATCAGCAAAGCTGCCAACCGCGCCACAAACGTTGATGGAAGGAACGGTGATGTCGCTCACGCCGGATAGCACAGTTTGCATCATTACCAAAGTGGATTTTAAAGCATCAGCAAATCTTGATTCGGCTGCCCTTGCGCCGCTGCTGGGCACAGAGGAATTCGCCACTGGCTTGCGCACCGGTATGCTGCAGCAAATGGCCGGCTTTACACTTAGCGAGACTAAAACCGGGAAATTACACGGACAATATTCCTACAGCCTGGACGGCGTGAACGAAGGGCAGAAGCTTAAATCATATACTTTAATGGTGGTTATAGGACAGTATTTATACTCCTTCACTGCATTGGTAAAAGATGGCCGCGACACTAAGCACCGTGACGAGCTTTTTGCTTCGATACAGATAAAGTGATTTGTCGCCCAACTGGAAACAAATATCGATGCTTATAGCCGCAACTGTTTTTGCGGTGAATACGTGTTTTGCACAAAATGACTGGCTGTTGTATAAAATAGACCAGCACCTGATGGTTAAGCTTCCCACCGACCCGAGAAAATTAAACGGAAACACTTTTATCGCCATAACAAAAGATAGTACAGGCTGCATAGTGACCCGGATTGATTTTAAAGAAACAGCAGGCCTCGACTCGGCCGGCGTTGCGCCTTTGCTGGACACGAAAGCATTTGCCGATACTATACGGTCTGGCCTGGTTGGCCGGATGAAAGGGTTCACCCTGAGCGAAATGAAACCCGGGAAACTGAACGGGCATTACACCTACCTGATTGACGGCGTTAATCAGGAGAAAAAAGTAAACGCCTATATCTACCTGGTTGCAGCCGGACAATACTTGTACAGCATATCAGCCCTTGTAAAAGACGGAAGGGGCACGAAGGAAAAAGATTATTTTTTTGCGTCGGTAATAATTAATTAACATAAATCTTTCCTTATTGCAAATTTTATGATATACATTTGATACCTGACTTATCAAAGTATATCCCTATGCGACAGGTTAATAGTAAGCTTTCTGACAGAATAAATAACGTGCAATACACGTTGTCGGTTATAAACGGCAAATGGAAGCTGCCGATTTTATTATCGATGTATTCAGGTATATCCCGGTTCAGGGATTTGCAGCGGAATATCCCCAATATTACCACCCGCGTACTTTCGAAAGAATTGAAAGACCTGGAAGCAAATAAACTGATCATCCGCATTGTGCAGGATGGCCGCCCTGTTTCTGTGGAGTACAAGCTTACCAGCCATAGCTTTACATTAACCCCTGTGGTTGACGAAATGATAAAGTGGGGCAGGGAACACGATAAGGGGACTTTGTAATAAACAGTATGTCGAAATTAAGAACGATTCCCAAGCCGCTTGAGGGCGAATACCCGCCTTATGCCATCATGTACATGAAGCTGATTCCGGATGATGGCCGCGTGCTGGAGCACATGCGGGACAATTTTATGGAGGTAAAGGAGTTGATTTATAGCTTGCCCGAAGCAATGCTTTACCATCGTTATGCCGAAGGCAAATGGAGCATAAAAGAAACACTGGTTCATGTTATAGATGATGAGCGCATATTTGCCTACCGTGCTTTACGTTTTGCCCGCAATGAGCAAAATAATCTGATTGGGTTCGATCAGGATAGTTATGCAACCTATTCACAAGCTAATGAGCGCGACCTGGATAATATTTTTGAAGAATATATTGCCGTGCGGATGGCTACGTTGATGTTATTTAACGGCCTGCCTGAAGCTTCATTTATGCGGATAGGGAAGGGAACCGGCACTGCCAATAATGCCAGCGTGCGGGCATTGGCCTATCACATAGCAGGCCATGAGCAGCATCATATCAATTTGATAAAGGAACGGTATATTCCCACATGGAACCGGGATTTTTCATGAGTTGTTTGTTTTACAAGGCATTCAAGAGGGCTTTGCCGTTAAAGGATTTTTAATGGATGGTGGACGTGATTATTAGTTTAACATAATAGTCATGCAATTTTAAAACGGTTTTGTTGTTCTAAAAAGATGTTATGCTCATTTTTAGCGATATTTTGAATTACGACTCATGAAAAAAATAAGTTTACTGTGGCTTACGTTTATTATCGCTTTAACTGCCGCAAAGGCGCAAACCGGCTGGGTGGACTATAAATTTGATAATAAGCTATCTGTCAAGCTTCCGGTACAACCTCAAAAATATGGGCAGAACAGTCATAGTGCATCAACTAAGGATAGTACGGTTTGCATAGTTACGATGATTGATTTAAAAGCAGCTACCCACCTGGATTCAGCAGCCCTGGTAGCGATGCAACCAACGGCAGAGTTTGCTGCCGGTTTAAAGGCAAGCATGCTCGGGCAACAGCCAGACGTTGTTTTGGGCGATATTAAGACTGATAAATGGAACGGGAATTACTGCTATACTATTGAGGGTAGCAATGCTGCAAAAAAGCTGAAGACGTACACCTTTATGGTGGTTGTAAATAATAACCTTTATGCGCTCAACTGCCTGGTACCCGAGAAAGTGAGTACTAAAAACAAGGAATATTTTTTTACTTCGCTAAAAATAAATTAGCAGGGTTATAGTTCCTGTTAAATAGTTCATAAACCCCGAATATCCACCAGATTGACATTTCTGCTATGAACTATAAACCACGAACTATGAACCATCAACTTTTTCCTTATGTTTGTGCCTTGAGCGGGACACCTGTGCCGCAAGTAAAAAGCGCGTAACTTAATGTTGAGCATCAACGAGATTAAAAGACCCATTGCGGCCGATATCGATGTTTTTGAAGGTAAATTCAAAGCTTCGATGCAGAGTTCAGTGCCGCTGCTCGACCGTATTACCCATTATATTGTTAAGCGCAAAGGCAAGCAAATAAGGCCGATGTTCGTATTCTTTTCGGCTGCTATATGCGGAGGGATTAACGAAAGCACCCATCGTGGCGCTGCTTTAGTCGAGCTGCTGCATACTGCAACACTGATACATGACGATGTGGTAGACAATTCCTACCAACGCCGCAGCTTTTTTTCAATAAACGCTTTATGGAAAAATAAAATTGCCGTTTTGGTGGGCGACTTTCTGCTGTCAAAAGGTTTGCTGCTCTCCATGAAAAACGACGATTATCGCTTTTTAAAGATAGTGTCGACCGCCATGGAGCAGATGATTGAGGGGGAATTGCTGCAGGTAGAGAAGGTGCGCCGGATGGATATTGAGGAGAAGGTTTACTACGAAGTGATACGCCAGAAAACCGCCAGCCTGATAGCCAGCTGCTGCGAATGCGGCGCCGCTTCGGCCGGGGCCAATGATGAAACCATCGAAAAGATGCGCCTGTTTGGCGAGAAAATCGGCATCGCCTTCCAGATTAAGGATGACATGTTCGATTTTGGCACCGACGACGTAGGAAAGCCACTGGGCATCGACATCAAAGAAAAGAAAGTTACCCTGCCGTTAATATTTGCCCTGAACAGCAGCAAACCAGCCATTAAAAAGGAGATGATTAACCTTGTGAAAAATCACAACGACGACCCCGGGAAAATTGCCCGTATCATCAGGTTTGTGCAGGATACCGGCGGACTGGATTATGCCGAAACCCAAATGAAAAAATACCAGGACGAAGCATTTGAAATATTGAATACCTTCCCCGAAGGCGAAGCACGTACAGGATTGGAACAGCTGGTACGTTTTACAACCGAGCGCAATAAATAATGAGCAGCGAATTAATTTTTATATCAGGGTTTGTCGTATTTATTTTAATAATGCTCTCGCTCGACCTTGGCCTTTTCGCCAAACACGAGCGGGCCGTAACCCTGAAGCAGGCTGCTATTATGAGCGCCGTTTGGGTATCGCTGGCCCTCATTTTTTACGGACTGATTTTAAACTATGGGCACCTGTTGCACCATGTGGACAGTATTGCCACGCTGCGGGAAATAAATATTAAAAACCTTCATCACCTTAAACTAAACCCCAACGACCTTGCCGGTAGCCTGGACCAATACCGCAAAACCCTTGGTTTGGAGTTTATCACCGGCTACGTGGTTGAGTACGCACTGTCGGTAGATAATATCTTTGTTATAGTACTGATATTTACTGCTTTTGGCGTTAGTCCGCGGCATTATCATAAAGTGCTTTTCTGGGGGATAATTGGCGCGTTGCTGATGCGTTTCACCTTTATTTTTGTGGGTGCTACACTGATTACGCACTTCCATTGGGTGCTGTATATTTTCGGGGCATTTTTAGTGTATACCGGTGTCAGTATGTTTATCAACCGTAACCAGGAAGATGAAATAGATACCGAGAACCATAAGATAGTAAAGTTTGCCTCTAAATATTTTGCGGTTCACCCGCAGTTTGAAGGCGGCAAATTCTTTATTAAGATAGACGGCAAAAAACTGATAACGCCGCTGTTCCTGGTACTGCTTATTATCGAGGTTACTGACCTTGTTTTCGCTGTGGATTCTATCCCCGCGATATTCTCTATCACCAAAGACCCTTATATCGTATTCTTCTCTAATATCTTCGCAATTTTGGGTTTAAGGTCGATGTTCTTTTTGCTGGTAAATATTATCGATAAGTTCCATTACCTAAAAGTAGGTCTGGCGGTGCTGCTTGCCTTTATCGGCTTGAAAATGCTCGGCGCCAATTATGCTGAGGAAATTGGGTTGACCACTGGTGTGTCGTTATTGATAATCCTGGGCATTTTAGTGATAAGCATTGCCGCATCGTTGATATTTCCGAAAAAGGAACACAAAGAGGCGAAATGATGTAAAGAACCGTTAAAACTTACGAAGTTTTAAAACGGCAAAGCCCTGAACGAGGCCTTTGAAAACTAACAATACCGAGTTAAACTTCGTAAGTTTGACGCGAATTAATTCATCTAACTGATGTCGGACAACAAACCAATACCCACCCTCTACGAATGGGCCGGCGGAATGCCAGTCTTCATAGAACTCTTCGATAAATTTTACGATAAGGTACTGGCTGATGATATCCTGGAGCCTGTTTTCAAACACATGTCGCCACAACACAGGTTACATGTAGCGCATTTTGTTGCCGAAGTTTTAGGCGGACCGAAAACCTACAGCGAAAGTGAGGGTAGTCATTTTGAAATGATAAAAAAGCACCTGCAAAAATACTTAACCGAAACGCACCGCAAACGCTGGGTGGAACTACTGCTCCAAACTGCCGATGAGCTCACCCTGCCGGACGACCCGGAATTTCGCTCTGCTTTTGTGGCCTACCTGGAATGGGGCACCCGTATTGCCGTCATCAATTCCAACGCCGGCAACGTAACTGAAGACCCCAGTATACCGATGCCCGAATGGGGCTGGGGTGTACCCGGAGGGCCGTTTCTGGGTTAATGTGTGGCATCCGCTAAAACTTACGAAGTTTCTAAAACTTCGTAAGTTTCGCGAATTCACTTTCCCGACTAAATACCTACCTTCGCTTTTATGCAATGGATTGATTTTAAGCTTTTCAAGATAACCCCCTTCTCCATACTTGATATCGTTCTGCTGGCAATCATTATTTACCAGCTGTATAATCTTATCCGCGGAACAATTGCAGCAAATATTTTCCTGGGACTGGCGCTAATTTATGTGCTCTACTTTATTGTTCCGGAATCAAAAATGCCTTTATTGGCAGGCATATTAAAGAAAGTAGCGGATGTGGGTATCATTGCCGTTATCGTCCTCTTCCAACAGGAGATACGACGATTTCTGTTACTGGTAGGCAAGAACGCCTCCTTGCAGCGCAACAAGGCCTGGTGGCAATATTTTTTCGGTAAAGCCGAACGTGAAAAAGATAACTATGCCCGCATAAAACCTATTATCGATGCCTGCAAAAGCCTAAAGCAAACGCGCACGGGTGCTTTGATAGTTTTCGCTAAATATTACGATGAGCAGTTTTACCAGAACAGCTGCGAGGTAATAGACTCCAAAATATCCAAGCGCTTGCTGGAAAGTATATTTCAGAAAAATAGCCCGCTGCATGACGGTGCGGTGGTTATTTCTGAAAATAAAATTAAATCGGCCAGCTGTATTTTACCGCTTACGGAGAAAACGGACTTGCCGACACAATTCGGTTTGAGGCATAGGGCAGGTATCGGTGTTACAGAAACCAATGACGCGACCGCTATCATCGTATCTGAAGAGACTGGCGAAATATCTTATGCCAAGCAAGGTCGCGTTAAAATGAATATCAGCTTTGCAGAACTGGAAAAATTGCTGAATAAGGATTTTTGATTGTTGGCGTTATAGATGGTGGATATTTAACTACGGAGAACACAGAGAAGGCGCGGAGTTAACAGAGAAAGAAATAACATGGGGAATCTTCTTTCATACGATACTTTAAAGCTACTGCTCAACATCAGCAGCCGTTACCTGGTATTTACGGGCACGTTTTACCTGCTTTTTTATGTATGGAGAAAAAAGCGTTACTGGTACTCAAAAATTCAGCAGCGATACCCCGAGAAGAAGCACATCATCCGCGAAATCACTTATTCCTTTTTTACTGTATTGATATTTGGGGCGATAATTATGCTGACGGTAATTGCCGGTATGAAAGGCCTCACGCTGGTTTATGCCCCGGCAGATAAATATGGCTGGTTTTATTACTTCTTCAGCATTTTACTGATGATAGTGCTGCACGATACTTATTTTTACTGGACGCACCGCCTGATGCACTGGAAACCCTTATTCAAATGGGCGCATAAAGTACATCATCTCTCGCTAAACCCTACACCTTTTGCCGCTTATGCTTTCCATCCTATCGAGGCGGTGGTGGAGGTTGGCATTATCCCGCTGATTGCGTTTACCATTCCGCACCATGCCACCACCATTGTGATTTTTGGCTTGTATTCCCTGCTGATGAATGTAATGGGGCATTTGGGGTATGAATTGTTTCCGAAAGGATTCGCCAGTCACCGGCTGTTTAAATGGCATAATACCTCAACGCATCATAACATGCACCACCGGCTAACGCGCTGCAATTATGGGCTGTATTTTAACTTTTGGGACAGGGTGATGAAAACCAACCATGCCACGTATGAAGAAAGCTACGACAGGGTAGTTGAGCAGCGGCAGGAGGGGAAGCTCATCCGGCAATCTATGAAGGAACAATCAAGCGCTAAGGTTACTTTTGAGGCGCCGGAAAAAGCGCTTCCGGAACTTTAACTGCGGGCGTCGGCTTCAATAATTTAATTAAGGCGCCGTTACCTGTATTGCCCAATTTCACTACTGGCATATTGTCATTACCGTTAAGCTTCATTACCGGCATTCTTGAATCACTGGCCGGTACAACTACCGACATATTATCGGGGTAAGCCTTGTAAACGCTCTTATTAGTAATAAAATCAGGTTGTTTATTAGAAGCTATCAGCTCCTGCAACTTCACCGACGGAAGATTAACGCGTAGGCTATCAAATTTAAACTTATCTATGTTTTGCGAAATCTTTACGCTATCATAGATAGACTTAAGGGTCTGCTGCGCCTTAAGTTGACCGGCGCATCCCAATATGATACAAGCAAGAATTATTTTTTTCATGACGACGTTATTTAGGTGTAACGTAAAGACATGATGCTTCACGTCTCCCCGCATTCAGGTAACTGTAAAACAAATATAAATACCCCAAATGTTAAAATGCGTTAATTCTATCTGTAAAAATGTTAAAATAAAAAGCCGGTCTCGTTTGAAACCGGCTTTATTCACAGAGACACAAGTATTGTGTCTCTACAGCGAATTACTTCGCATCATTCACCGCCTTGATCGCTTCGTCGGCAACTTTTGCGGATGCATCATCATTCATTTTAGCGCGCTGGCCTTTTATAACACCAATCAGATTGGTGATAAATGGAGCTACGCCAAATTGTTTGTATTTGATACCTAAGTCTTTGATAGCAGTTATACCTGCTTGTGCATATTCCGGTTTAACAACTCTGCCGGTAAACGCCGCAAAGCTGCGCACCAGTGGAAATTTGTTTTGCGCCGGGGCATCCATAAATTTCTTGTACACATAATCCCATTGGTCATCGGTACCGTTAGTAGCGTAGGTGTTTAATATAGCCTGGCTTAATGCGCCCCTGTTATCAGCCTCAAAGCCTTTAGCTATTTTTATTGATTCCGCCGGTTCAAGCAAACCTATAGCATTAAGTGCCGCTGCCTGTACCGCGTATGACTGGCTGCTTAACGACTGCCTGAACAGGGCAAGGTTGCCCGATGCTTTTAATGCACCCAATTTGGCAATGGCCGCAGCACGTACCAACGTGTTTTCATCACTTTGCGCCAATGAAGCCAATATAGGTAGCGCAGCATTATGAATATCATCATTGCTCATATTCAATGCCTTTATGGCCTTTATGCGCAAGCCGTAATATTTATCCTTCAACGCAGCGATCAACACTTTTTGCCCGGCTTTATCAGCCTGGTGGTTTTGTGCGAAAGTTATGGCTTCGAGGCGGTCCATAAATAATGGCGCATTAAAGTATTGGAAGGTAAATTCATCAAGCGTTTTGTCGTCAGTCTTTTTAGTCAATAAAACCTTATCGCCATCAACGTTTACCAAATCAGGTTTTACATCACTCTGGAAGCTTAGCGTATCAGCCTTGTCATTCATCCAAACTTTGTACCTGTTTTTCTTGCCGCCTGCGTAAATATCGATAGCCATAGGCAGTTTAAATGTTTGGCCATCCTGGGTTTGGGCTAAATAAACAGTTTCGGTTTTGGTAGCCTCGTCATATTTGTAGCTGATTTTTAATTCCGGGTGTCCTGCACCGTAATACCACTGGTTAAAGAACCAGTTTAGGTCGCGGCCGCTCACCTGTTCAAGCGCCAAACGCAGTTGGTGCGGTTCGCCTTCTTTATAGGCATTGGTTTTCAAGTATAATCCTAAACCTTTGTAGAAAGCTTCTTTGCCTAAGTAGTTACGCAGCATATTTAAAATGCGACCGCCTTTCTGGTAGGTTACCACATCAAACACGTCCTCTTTATCATTGTAATGGAAACGCACCAGGTTCTTGGTTTTCGCGTCGGGCGAACCCAAGTACTGCTGCATAGCATCGTAGCTGTGCGAGTCGGCTTCGTCCTGGCCGTATTTGTGCTCGGCCCAAAGCATTTCGCTAAAGTCGGCAAAAGATTCGTTTACGGTAAGGTTGCTCCAGCTTTCGGCGGTAACCAAATCACCGAACCACTGGTGGAACAGCTCATGCGCGATGGTGCTGCGACCTGCATCGTAGTTGGCATCAATCAACTCGCGCGGAGTTTCCTGAACGTATTCACCATGTAGCGTGGCCGATGTATTTTCCATCGCACCGCTCACATAATCACGCACAACAATCTGCGAATATTTGGCCCATGGATAATCAACCCCAAGTGTTTTCGAGTAAAACTCAATCAACTCAGGCGTCATACCGAAAATCTGTTTGGCATAGGGCGCATATTTCGGCTCCAGGTAGTAGTTCACCTCTTTATCGCGCCATTTATCCTTATAAATTTTAAAATCACCCACAGCCATCATAAACAGGTAAGGCGAGTGCGGCAAATCCTGCTTCCAGGTATCGGTACGCGTGCCATCGCCGTTAACTTTTTGCGAAACCAGTTTACCGTTTGAGAGCGTTACGTATTTACTCAAAACGGTCATGCTGATCTCGTCGGTAGTTTTTTGTTCTGACAGGTCAATAGTCGGAAACCAGCATGATGAGCCGGTTGTTTCACCCTGTGTCCAAATCTGGATTGGCTTATCTTTTTCGGTGCCGTCAGGGTTGATAAAATATAAGCCCTTAGCATCATTTATGGCTGCGCTGCCTTTCACATGCAGCTCATTCGGTTTTGCGGTATAATCAATGTAGATAGTGTAGCTTTCGGTGTTATGGTATACCTTATCCAGTTGGATAGCCACGGTAAGGCTATCTTCATACTTGAATTTCAGCGGCACGTTTTTGCCGTTTTTTACGATGGCGATAGTTTTAAGGTCCATGCCTTTGGCGTCAAGCCTTAAGGTGTCTGTCGGGTAAAAATGGGGCCTTAGGGTGACCCATTCTTTGCCGTACAGGTAGCGTTTTTTATAGTCGAAACGTACATCGAGCTTAGTATGTACCAGGTCGTTGATTTTTGGCGGGGTTTCGCGGTAAATTTTCATTGCCGGGTCTTCCGGTTTGGTAGCCTGAGCATTTACCCCGCTTGCAGCAAGGCCTGTGATAAGGCCCGAAAGGATAAATGGCGATAGTTTTTTAATATTCATGCTTAGTTATTTGTGTAGATTGTTTTTGTTCTTTTTATAAGATACACAATAGCGTGTATGTGGTTTGTTTGCTGGTTTAGGTTATTATTGAAGATAAATTTTTCCGTCTTTCATGATAAAGGCCATGTGCTGCATTGTCTTGATGTCCTGCAACGGGTCGCCATCTACTGCCACGATATCAGCCAGCTTTCCTTTTTCAACACTGCCCACCATATTACTGATGCCTATTAGCTCGGCGGCACTGATAGTAGCCGCTTTGATGGCCTCCATCGGCGGCATGCCGGCTTCAACCATGTATTCAAATTCTTTAGCGTTTTTGCCATGAGCGTACACCCCTGCGTCGGTACCAAATGCAATTTTAACGCCCGATTTGTAGGCTTTCCCAAATGTCTGCTGAATTACCGTACCCACTTCCATAGCCTTACGTGCAATAACTGGCGGAAAATAACCGCTTATTTTTGCCGAATCAGCTACGGACTTGCCGGCAATAATGGTCGGCACTAAATAAGTGCCATATTTTTTGGCCAGCTCAAAGTCCTCCTCATTCATAAAAGTGCCATGTTCTATCGAAGCAACGCCGCCAAGTATAGCGCGTTTTATACCTTCGGCACCGTGTGCATGACAAGCTACGCGCAGACCGTAATCTTTTGCTGTTTCAACCACCGCTTTTATTTCATCCACAGTAAATTCTGCTCCCTGGCTGTTTTCGCTTAAATCGAGCACGCCGCCTGTAGATGCTATCTTAATTACATCAGACCCACGTTTAAACTGGAAACGGACAGCTTTTATCAGCTCATCGCGACCATCGGCAACGCCATCATCCGGGCCCATTTTATGGTTAAAGGCATCATCCCTAAAGCCAACGGAATTATCCATGTGCCCGCCTGTGGCAGAAATAGCCCTTCCTGCCGTAAATATCCTTGGCCCGTCTACCTCTCCCTTTTGCACGGCTTTGCGCAGGCTGATGTTTACACCGCTGCCTCCTAAATCGCGCACAGTTGTAAAGCCGGCCATCAGGGTGCGTTTGGCGTATACAGCAGCTTTGTAAGCAATATCGGCATCGGTTAAAATGAAACCTTCGGCTATGGAGTTCTTACTGCCCTGGCTTTCCAGATGCACATGGCAATCGATAAGGCCAGGCATTACGGTTTTATTTTTAAGATCGATAACCTTGTCGCCGGCATTACCGCCAACATAGCCTTTTTGAATATCGGTTATCTTATTGCCTTCTACCACTATGGTAACCGCAGTTTGCGCCTTTCCGGCAACGCCATCAATTAGCTTACCGCATTGGATATAAGTACGCTGGGCAAAAGCAGCAGGGGCAATAAGCAGTAACAGGATAAAGTAAAAATTCTTCATCATAAGCATTCGGATAAATAGTGGTCAGTTTTGTTAAAGCTAAATTAGGAAAGTTTTAACAATAAAACTTATGATGAGCTTTTGCCCGGATAAGTTACAGGCAAATTGGAATTTATTTGCAGGACAATATAAGCCAATCTCACCAAAACCGCACGCAAAGTGTTCGCATGCGAACAATAGGGGAGGGGTGGTTGTTTGTAAGTTGTTAATAATGAGTTTTTTGTATGTGTGGCATGTGTTTTATGTTATAAGCAACAGCTATGAACTATTAACCATGAACTAACCATGATAAAGAACTATTTCAAAATTGCGTGGAGAAATATAGTAAGGCATAAGGCCTATTCATTTATCAATTTATCCGGCTTGGCTATCGGTATGGCTTCGAGCATCCTGATATTGCTTTGGGTACAGAACGAACTAAGCTACGACCGCTTTCATAAAAACGCCGATCAAACCTACCGCATCACCTGCGACGCCAGCGGTTTTAAAGCGGCAGTAAATACAGCGGGTATGCCGGGTGGGTTGAAAGCGCAAATGCCCGAGATAAAAAATACGGTAAGGCTAAGCCATCTTACCAGCAACCTGTTCGAGGTTGGTACCCGTAAGTTTGAAGAAAAACGCGTTTTTTATGTCGATTCAACGTTTTTTCAGGTTTTCTCATTTCCATTGGTTAAAGGCAACCCTGCTACTGCATTAAACCGTGTCGACGGCGTATTGCTTACGCAGGATATGGCCAAAAAATACTTTGGGCAGGAAGACGCCATAGGCAAAGTGCTGCGGATAGACAATGGACGAAATGCGGTGGTTACCGGTGTTTTGGCTAATATCCCGGCTAACTCACACCTTCAGTTCGATTTTCTTTTCCCGATGTCGTCTATCGTACAAAGCACGGACGATTTAAAGAATAATACCTGGAGCAATTTTAATTTTTATGGATATGTAGTACTTGATAAAAACTTTGTGCCCACGCAGACTGCTTTATTAAAGTTTAGCCAGAAAATGAATGCGATTTATAAAGCACATCAGCCTAATCAAAAAATAGTTTTCCAGTTGCAGCCATTAAGTTCAATTCACCTGGCTGCGCCTTTGCAGGTCGATCTGCCGGGACATGGTAATTCGCAATACGTTACTATTTTCTTTATCGTAGCTGTTTTAATATTGGTGGTGGCTTGCATCAACTTCATGAACCTGGCAACTGCACGCTCGGCCCGCAGGGCAAGAGAAATTGGCTTGCGCAAAGTATCGGGCGCTATACGCGGGCAGCTTATCCTGCAATTTTTAAGCGAGTCGGTACTGATTTCGTTTTGCGCTTTAGTGCTGGCCCTGGGAGTCGTTTACCTGTTTTTACCGGTATTTAATACACTGGCCGATAAACAGCTTGCCATTAATTTCCTGGATTTTAAAATGTGGCTGGGTATGATTGGCATTGCTGCACTTACCGGCATTATTTCCGGCAGCTATCCTGCCCTGTTCCTGTCCGGCTTTAACCCGGTTAAGGTGCTTAAGGGGAACGTAAAGTCCATGGGCGGCAATGTGTTGTTTCGCAATGCGCTGGTGGTGATACAGTTTGCCGTTTCCATCCTGCTGCTGGTAGGCACCGTTACCATTTACAACCAGCTTAAATTTATACAGAACCGCAACCCCGGCTTCGAAAAAGCCAACCTGCTGTACATGCCCATGAACGGCGATATGTGGAACAAGCAGCAGGCATTAAAAACTGAACTGAAGCGCAACCCGCTGACTGCCAATTTTGCCGTTGTGAACGATTTGCCGATCAACCTTATCGCCGGTACGCTAAATGCAGAATGGGAAGGAAAAGACCCGAAATCGCAAATTGTAATCCCATCGATGGATATCAACGAAGATTTTATTTCGGTATTTAAAATGAAAATTCTGAGCGGACGGGGTTTTTCAACTGCGTTTAAAGCCGACTCGAACAACTTTGTAGTTAACGAAAAAATGCTCGCCGTAATGGGGCTTAAGCCCGACAACGCCATCGGCAAGCCGCTGAAATTTCAAGGTGCAAATGGTAACATTATCGGCGTGGTGCAGGATTTTAATTTCAAGCCCATTCAGCAACCCATTGAGCCGCTGGTGCTGAGGCTTAACCGTTATGGCGGCTACACCATTGTAAGGACTCAGCCCAAAACTACCGAAGCCACTATTAAAGCGCTTGAAAAAATAAGCCGGGAGCTTAACCCTTCCTATCCTTTTAAATATGATTTCCTGGACCAGGACCTGGCACAAATGTACCGGGGCGAACAAAAAATGGGCAGTATATTTAACCTGTTTGCCGGTTTGGCTATCTTTATTTCGTGCTTGGGTTTGTATGGGCTGTCAGCGTTTATGGCCGAGCAGCGCACCCGCGAAATAGGTGTACGGAAGGTTTTAGGTGCATCGCTGGTTAATATCGTTTACCTGCTATCAACCGGGTTTACCAGGCTGATACTGGTTGCCATAGTTATTGCCGTGCCACTTTCGTGGTTTGCGGTAAACAGCTGGCTACAGGGGTTTGCTTATCATATCAACATCGGCTCGGCGGTGTTTGTAGTAGCCTCAATGTCGGCCTTGATTATCTCATGGATAACGGTGAGCTATGAATCAATAAAAGTGGCTATTGTGAACCCAATAAAGAGTTTAAGAAGTGAGTAGCAGTAGCAGCGGTTAGTAGCAGTCGAACAAGCCATCAAAACTGCCACTGCTACTAACCCCTGCCACTAATTCCCCTTCGGCTATGAACCATTAACCATTAACTATGAACCAAACATGATAAGAAACTATATAAAAATCGCGTGGCGAAATCTCGTTAAGAATAAGGCATATACATTCATCAACATCGGCGGATTATCCATAGGCCTGGCCTGTAGTTTGCTGATTTTATTATGGGTTCAGGATGAGTATGGCGTAGACGGTTTTCATGCCAATGGAGACCAACTGTACCAGGTTTATGAACGCAATGTCCAGGAACATCAAAAAGATGCCACCTACTATACACAGGGCTTACTGGCTGATGAATTGAAAAAGCGCGTGCCTGAAATTCAATATGCCACCGGGCTTGAACAAAACCATCCGCGTACATTCCAGGTTGGCGATAAAACCCTTAAAATGGATGGCACTTATGCCGGGGAGGATTTTTTCCGGATGTTTAGCTACCCAATTTTGCAGGGCACCGCAGTAAGCGCATTAAATAACGCCTACGGTATAGCTATATCCCGCAAAATGGCGGAATCGTTTTTCGGCTCTGATAAAAATGCAATCGGTAAAACCATCCGCTTCGAAAATAAGGATAATCTGGTGATAACAGCCGTCTTTGAAAACCTGCCGGCAAATTCATCACAGCAATTTGATTTTTTAAAGAGCTGGAAGGCCTTTACGGCTGAAAACGCATGGGCAAATGGTTGGAGCAGTGCCAGTCCTGCTACTTATATACAACTTCGCCATGGAGCAAACGTAGGTGCAGTTTCAGCAAAAGTCAAGAACTTTTTGGCGCTCTATCGCCCGGCAATAAGCGGTTACCATACTGACGTTTTACTACAGCGTTATACCGACAGATATCTTCATTCAAACTTTAAAAACGGTGAGATTGATGGTGGCAGAATAGAGTATGTCCAGATTTTTAGCATAGTGGCTGCTTTTATATTATTGATAGCCTGTATAAACTTCATGAACCTGGCTACCGCCCGTTCTATCAGACGGGCCCGTGAGGTTGGTGTGCGTAAAGTAGCGGGTGCTGCGCGTTCGGGACTAATAGCACAGTTTTTAAGCGAAGCCATATTACTCACTTTAATAGCAGCCATATTTTCGGTAGTGCTTACTGCTACGGTATTGCCCGCATTCAACGCTATCACTTCAAAGCAAATCATTATGCCGTTTGGCCAACCTGTTTTTTGGTTGATGCTGGCTGGCCTGGTATTATTTACAGGCTTAATATCCGGCAGCTACCCGGCAATTTTCCTGTCGTCGCTAAAGCCGGTAAAAGTGTTAAAGGGTGGTTTGAAATTTACACCGCGCGCGGTTTTATTCCGCAAGGGCCTGGTTGTTTTTCAGTTTACCATATCTATAGCGCTTATTACAGGCATGATACTGGTTGCAAACCAGCTGGAATTTTTAAAAACCAAAAATCTCGGCTACGACCGCGAAAACTTAGTTTACATACCGCTGGAAGGCGATTTGATAAAGAAATATGATGTTTTCAAAGACGAAGCAACCAGGATACCCGGTGTTCAGTTTGTTTCAAAGATGAAGGAGTCGCCTACAGTGATCGGTCATACCAAAAGCGATATTGAATGGGCTGGGAGAAATCCTAATGAGCAGGTATCATTTTCTGACGCGGCAGTGGGTTATGATTTTGTAAAGACCCTCAAGCTGCAGTTAAAGGCCGGCCGCGATTTCTCTAAAGCTTTTGCCGACTCTGCAAACTACCTTGTAAATGAAACTGCGGCAGCAAAAATGGGATATAAAGATGCCGTCGGTCAGTATATTTCCATGGGTGACATCAAGGGGAAAATAGTTGGTGTATTAAAAGATTTTCATTTTAACTCGATGCACCAGGCTATCGAGCCCTTGGTTATCCGCTTTGCCGATAATCAGAAATGGGGCACTATACTTTTGCGTGTACAGGCAGGAAAAACAAACAGCGTAATACCGCAGCTTGAAAAACTATGCAAAAGCCTGAACCCGGATTTTACATTTTCCTATGCATTTTCCGACCAGGAATACACCAAGCTGTATAACAGCGAGCAAATTGTAAACAGGCTTTCTAACTACTTTACCGGCATATCGATATTCATTTTATGTACCGGCTTGCTTGGGCTGGCTATGTTTACCGCCGAACAACGTGTAAAAGAGCTGGGCATACGCAAAGTATTAGGCGCGACGGTAGGTTCACTGTTTACAATGCTATCAACAGAATTTATAATACTTGTGATAATAGCGCTGTTAATTGCTACACCGGTATCGTGGTACGCAATGGATAAATGGCTGCAAGGTTTCGCTTACCACGTATCCATGCAACCCTGGGTATTTGCAGTAGCCGGCGGACTGATAATTTTAATTACAATGGCCACCATAAGTTTCCATGCGCTCAAAGCAGCCATGGTAAACCCGGTGAAGAGCTTGAAAAGCGAGTAGGAAGTATCTGTTAAAAAGTAGCAGTAGCGGTTTTAAGTAGCAGTCACACAATTGCTACCGCCACCTACCTCTGCCACTAATTCACTTCGGCTATGAACTATGAACCATCAACTATGAACTAAAAAACTAAATTGGATAAATACATCTTCCATATAACCCCATACGATATTATCTTCATCGGAACGATATTTCTCGGGCTTGCTTTGGTTCCGCTTCTGACATTTACTAAAAGAGGCGACCGGGTTGCTAACCGTTTCCTCGGGCTGGTGCTGGCTTTAGTTGTTTTGTGGATGTTCGGATTGCTGTGTGTCGATATTCAACCCGATGCATACTGGAGCCGGCTGCCGCTTCATTTTTCGCTGGCCCTTGGTCCCCTGGTGTACTTTTATGTGTTGCTAAAGACTAAACCCGAACGCATTTTCCGCCGAACAGATCTGCTGCATTTTAGTCCGATGCTGCTTGAATTGGGCGTATGGGTTTTGCAGGTAAAACAACCTAACCCGGTATTGCTATTGATGGCGTTTATCTCGGTAACTGTGTATCTGTGTTTTTCCTATATCCTTGTAAAAGACCTTCGCCGATGGTTAAGATTTAATGCTGATGAGCACGACAAAAATCAATTGCGCTGGCTACAGAACTTACTTAAGATATTCGGAATTATATGGCTGATGTGGATACCTGGTACTACAGCTAATCACTTTTTTTATCACCAGCCTGGGACTGTTTTTTATTACCCCTTATATATTGTTTTAGCGGCAGTGATTACTGCGTTAGGGGCCTCGGCCATTTTGAAGCCGGAACTAAGGATGCCGGTAGCTGCATTTTCCGGCTTGCCGACAGAAATAGCGCAAAAGGGCGACTGGCTTCGAAAGGCTATAGAAACCGGTCTGCTTTACCAGGATCCCGACCTCAGCCTTACCACGCTTGGCGAGGCCGTGGGCGTTCACCCGCGCGAGCTGTCGCGCATTATTAATTTGGCCATCGGGAAAAACTTTAACGACCTTATCAATGAATACCGTATCCTCGACGTTAAACAGAAAATGCAGGATCCGGCCTACGACCGCATCACCCTGCTGGGCATTGCGCAGAGCGCCGGATTCAATTCAAAAACTACCTTTAACCGCGCCTTCAGGCAAATGACCGGACAAAGCGCCGCGGAGTATAAAAACGACCTGAAAAAAGTGCGCCCAAATCATGACCTGCACCCTCATCCTCGTTTTGTGCCGGTAATTTCGCATCAGCAAACCACGCCGAAGTGGTATGATGAGAAATTAAACCGGAATTTTATGTTTAAAAATTATTTAAAAATTACATGGCGCAACCTGGTAAAAAACAAGGTTTACAGTGCGCTTAATATTTCAGGTCTTGCTGCCGGAATGGCGGTGGCCTTGCTGATAGGCCTGTGGATGTGGGATGAGTTATCGTTCGATAAGAATTTTAACCATTACGACCGCATTGCCCAGGTGATGCAAAGCCAAACTTATAACGGTGTTGTCCGCAGCGGCAAAGCCATTCCTATACCCCTGGATGAAGAACTACATAGAAGCTATGGCGCCAATTTTAAATACATAGTAATGGCATCATGGACATGGGACCATGTCCTAACCGTGGGTGATAAAAAAATATCGCGCGGCGGCAGCTTTATGGGTTCGGATGCGCCGAAGCTGTTTTCGCTCAATATGTTAAAAGGCGACGGCGACGGGCTTTCCGATCCATCATCTATGCTGGTGTCGCAATCGGTAGCCAAAGCACTTTTTGGCGATGCCGACCCGTTGGGAAAAATGGTGAAGGTAGATAATGGCAAGAGCTTCACAGTAACCGGGGTTTACGCCGACTTCGCACCAAACACCACCTTTCATTACCAGGACCTGGCGTTTGTAATGCCCTGGAAGTATTACGTCGACAATCTTGTACCTAAGGAAAGCCTTACCAACTGGGGCGAAAATGGATTTCAGATGCTCGTACAAATAGCCGATAACGCTGACATGGCAAGGGTATCAGCTAAAATAAGAGATTCGAAAATTAACCGCGTGACCGCAGAAGACAGGAAATACAAGCAACAGATATTTTTACACCCGATGCCCAAATGGCATTTGTATGCCGAGTTTAAGGACGGCATAAATGTCGGTGGTAAAATACAATACGTTTGGCTGTTCGGTATTGTGGGTATGTTTGTGCTGTTGCTGGCCTGCATTAACTTCATGAACCTGAGCACCGCGCAAAGCGAAAAACGCGCTAAAGAAGTGGGCGTCCGTAAAGCGGTGGGCTCCTTGCGCGGACAATTGATCAGCCAGTTCTTTTGCGAATCGTTGCTGATTGCCTTATTCTCATTCGCCATATCCTTAGTATTGGTTCAACTTGCATTGCCGGTATTTAATAGCGTAGCTGCTAAAAACGTAGCTATACTGTGGGGCAGCCCATTGTTTTGGCTGATTGGTATCGGTTTCGCATTGTTTACAGGACTTATTGCAGGCAGTTATCCGGCGCTGTATTTATCATCTTTCCAACCAGTTAAAGTATTGAAAGGCACCTTTAAGGCTGGCAAGTTTTCAGCCTTGCCGCGCAAGGCACTGGTGGTGGTGCAATTTGCCGTTTCGGTAGTTTTAATAATAGGTACCATCATTGTCTTCAGGCAGATAGAGTACGCCAAAAGCCGCCCGGTAGGTTACACCCGCGAGGGCCTGGTAACAATTTACATGGCCACAAACGACTTGCACAAACAATTTGCTGCCGTAAGGTACGACCTGATCAAATCTGGTGTGGTAAGCGAGATTGCTGAATCAAGCAGCCCCGTAACCGCTGTAGGCAGTAACAGCGGTGGTATAAAATGGGAAGGAAAGCCACCCGGCATGGCCGACGATTTTGCTGTGATAGGCGTTTCGCATCAATTTGGCAAAACGGTAGGCTGGCAATTTATGCAGGGCCGCGACTTCTCCACGAAGTTTCTTACCGACTCGACTGCGGTTGTGCTGAATGAGGCGGCTGTGAAGTATATGGGCCTTAAACAGCCACTGGGCCAGGTCATCCAAACAGATGATCATAAGCTCACCGTTGTTGGCGTAATAAAGAATATGGTGATGCAGTCGCCCTACGAGCCGGTTAAGCAGACTATTTTTTATATCAACAAGGATATGGGCGGCGTTTTAAGCATAAGGATTAACCCTAAAGCCGATACGCACGAGGCGTTGGTCGCAATCGAAAAAGTGTGTAAAACATACGCGCCATCGGTACCATTCGCTTACAAATTTGTAGATGATGAGTACGCCGAAAAATTCAGCGATGAGGAACGTATAGGTAAGCTATCCAGCTATTTTGCCGTTTTGGCCATCTTCATTAGCTGTTTAGGTTTGTTCGGCATGGCGTCATTTATGGCTGAACAGCGCACTAAAGAAATTGGGGTGCGTAAGGTACTGGGTGCAACTGTTTTCGGCTTATGGCGATTGCTTTCAGTTGATTTTATAACGCTGATAATTATTTCGTTGCTGGTTTCAATACCGGTTGCTTATTATTTTATGCACAGCTGGCTGCAGCATTATACCTACCAAACCGAATTATCGTGGTGGATATTTGCCGCAACCGCTGTATGCGCTATTGTAATTACATTATTAACGGTTAGCTATCAAAGCATAAAAGCAGCTTTGGTAAACCCGGTGAAGAGTTTGAAGTCGGAGTGATTAGAGACTGGAGATTAGAGATTAGTCAGGAATTTGCGACTATGAACCATGAACTATTGCCCATGAACTTTTCTGGCTATGAACTATGAACCATCAACTATGAACTAGAAAACCAACTTGGATAAATATATCTTCCATATAAACCCATACGACATTGTCTTCATCGGAACGATAGTTACCGGGCTGGTTTTTGCCTTGCTTTTAATATTCATTAAAAGAAGCGATCAGGTTGCAAACCTCTTCCTGGGGTTGGCATTGGCAATTGTTGTTTTGTGGATGATGGGATTGCCGGTCGTGGGTATTCAACCCGATACTTACTGGAGCCGGCTGCCGCTGCATTTCTCGTTGGCCCTTGGTCCCCTGTTATATTTTTACGTATTGCAAAAAACCAAACCTGAACGCATTTTTCGCCGAATAGACCTGTCGCATTTCGGCCTGTTGCTGCTTGAGCCGGGTTCATGGCTTTTGCAGGTAAAGCAACTAAACCTGGTAATGCTTTTGCTGGCGTTTATTTCGGTAACCGTGTACTTGTTCCGGTCATACAACACAATAAAAACTTTTCGCCGGTGGTTAAGATTTAATGCAGAGGATGAGGATAAATATCAGTTGCGCTGGCTGCAGCATTTGCTTGGCGTATTCGGAATTATGTGGGTGGCGTGGATGCTCGCCGCTGCAACAAGTCGGTTTTTTTATCATCAGCCGGGAATAATCTTTTATGCTTTATCTATTGTATTAACTATAGTGATTACGGTGATTGGGGCTTCGGCTCTTTTGAGGCCGGTATTGAGGATGCCGGCAATCGCTGTTTTGGGGTTGCCAACAGAACTGGCACAAAAAGGCGGCTGGCTTCGAAGGTCGATAGCGGCCGGCTTGCTCTACCAGGACCCTGACCTCAGCCTAAACTCGCTTGGCAAAGCCATAGGTGTTCATCCGCACGAACTTTCGCGTATTATTAACCTGGCTATAGGAAAGAATTTTAACGATTTGATTAATGAGTATCGTGTGCTTGATGTTAAACAAAAAATGCAGGACCCGGCTTACGATCGCTTAACCTTGTTGGGTATAGCACAAAGCTCCGGCTTCAATTCGAGAGCGACCTTTAACCGCGCCTTCAGGCAGATTACGGGAAAAAGCGCCGTTGAGTATAAAGACGAGCTGAAAAAAGTGCGCTCAAATCATAAGTTGCGTCAGGAACCTCGTTTTGCACCGGTAATTTCGAATCAGCAAACCACGCCAAAGTGGTATGATGAGAAATTAAACCGGAATATTATGTTTAAAAATTATTTAAAAATTACGTGGCGCAACCTGGTAAAAAACAAAAGCTACAGCGCGCTTAACATAGCAGGCCTCGCCACGGGTATGGCTGTTGCCATGCTGATAGGGTTATGGATTTGGGATGAGCTATCATTCAATAAATACTATCAAAATTATGACCGCATTGCATCGGTGATGCAGCGTAAAACCTTTAACGGGCAGGTTAACACGGGCGGAGCAATGCCGTTACCGGTGGAGTCCGAGCTTCGTAAAAGCTACGGAAGCGATTTTAAGCACATCTTTATAACATTCTGGAACGACCACCACACCCTGGTTGCCGGAGAAAGAAAAGTATCTTATGTGGGTACTTATGTAAGTGCAGAAGCCCCTGAAGCACTCTCGTTAAAGATGATAAGAGGCTCAAGAAGCGGACTTAACGGACCTTCCGGTATGCTCATTTCGCAATCAGTATCTAATGCCTTATTCGGTAGCGAGAACCCGATGGGTAAGCTAATTAAGATGGACGACAAGGACAGCTTTGCAGTTTCGGGTGTTTATGAAGACATGCCGGCTACCACCAGCCTTCATGATGTCCAATTTATGGTTCCCTGGGATTATTTCCTTACTTCGCAAACTTGGTTGTCAAGAGCGGCTACCGATTGGAGCGATGATTCCTTCCAACTTTATGTACAATTGGCAGATAATGTGGATATGGCTACAGTTTCTGCAAAAATTAAAGACATCAAACAAAAAAAAGCGCCACCCGCCGAAACGAAAGCCAAGCCCGAAATATTTCTGCAGCCCATGAGTAAATGGCACCTGTACAGCGAATTTAAAAACGGTGTAAACACCGGCGGTGGTATTCAGTATGTATGGCTGTTCGGCATCATCGGTGTGTTTGTGCTGCTGCTGGCCTGTATCAATTTTATGAACTTGAGCACGGCTCGTAGCCAGAAGAGGGCAAAAGAAGTCGGGGTGCGCAAGGCCATTGGCTCCTTAAAAGGGCAACTGGTTACCCAGTTTTATTGCGAGTCGATGCTGATTGCGCTATTGTCGTTTAGCTGCTCGTTGATACTGGTGCAGCTGGCGCTGCCTTTTTTTAATGATATGGCCGGGAAGCAAATGGCAATTTTATGGAGCAGCCCGCTTTTTTGGATAACAGGTATTTGCTTTACACTGTTTACGGGGCTTATTGCCGGTAGCTATCCTGCACTGTACCTGTCATCATTTAACCCGGTTACTGTTTTAAAAGGCACATTTAAGGCAGGCCGTTTGGCAGCTATCCCGCGTAAAGTATTGGTGGTAGTGCAATTCGCGGTTTCTGTTATTTTGATTATCGGCACCATTGTGGTTTTTAAACAGATTCAATTTGCCAAAAATATCCCGGTAGGATACACACGGGCAGGCCTCATTGACATGGGGACAGGCAACCATGCGTTAGATAAGCAATTTTACGCTTTCCGGTCTGATTTAATAAAATCAGGCGCGGTCACCGAGGTAACGGAATCCTCAAGTTCGGCCACGGCCATTCATAACAACCGGTCGGATGTTACTTGGGAAGGAAAAGACCCATCGATGGCAGTTGATTTTGCGAGCGTGCGCGTAACGTCGGAATATGGTAAAGCGTTAGGCTGGAAGCTTGAGGATGGGCGGGATTTTTCTGCCGAGATTCTTACCGACTCAAATGCGGTAATATTGAACGAAGCTGCAGTTAAATATATGGGATTAAAAAAACCGATAGGGGCTATCCTTAACTTCGGCAGGGTACAAACAGCTCATACCGTTGTCGGCGTAGTAAAGGATATGGTAATGAGTTCGCCCTACGAACCTGCCAGGCAAACCCTTTTTTATATCGATAAAAGTGATTTTGATGATATTATCATCAGAATTAATCCAAAAATGAGCACTCATGAAGCGATAGATAAAATTGCAGCGGTATGCAAAGTCTACGCACCTTCTGTGCCTTTTGCCTACAGTTTTGTTGACGATGATTACGCCAAAAAATTCGCAGACGAAGAACGCATAGGTACGTTGGCAACTACGCTGGCTACACTCGCCATTTTTATCAGTTGTCTTGGACTTTTCGGCATGGCATCTTTTATGGCAGAGCAGCGCACCAAAGAACTTGGTATCCGTAAGGTGCTCGGCGCAAGCGTTTTTGGCCTTTGGCAATTGTTATCTGTCGACTTTATAATACTGGTGATAATTGCATTTTTTATAGCCGTGCCGGTTGCCTGGTACAGCATGCACAGCTGGCTGCAGCATTATACCTACCGCGCCGATATCTCGTGGTGGATATTTGCCGTAACGGCTGCGGGTGCGGTTACAATAACATTAATAACGGTAAGCTATCAAAGCATAAAAGCCGCGCTGGTGAACCCGGTTAAGAGTTTGAAAAGTGAGTGATTGTAAGTATAACAAAGTAGCAGTTTTAAGTAGCAGTCACACAAACTGCTACTGCCACTTATTTCTGCTACTAATTCGATACAGCAAATGAACCATCAACTATAAGCTAATTTGGATAAATACATCTTTCATATTAACCCAATCGACTTTATCTTCAGCGGAACGATAGTTACCGGGCTGCTTTTTGTCCTGCTTTTAATGTTCACTAAAAGAAGCGACCAGGCTGCGAACCGTTTCCTTGGGCTGGCCCTGGCTATTGTTGTTTTGTGGATGATAGGGTTGCCCGCTATTAATATTCAACACCATAGCTCTTTTACTTACCGGGACTCACCGCCCCAATTCTCGCTGATATTAGGCCCGCTTATATACTTTTACGTACTAAAAAAGACCAAACCCGAATACAGTTTTCGGCGGAGGGACTTGATACATTTCAGCCCGTTTTTTCTTGAGTTAGTCATTTGGTTTTTGCAGACAAGGCAAAACACACCTGCCGTTAAGCAAGTAAATATAGTATTGCTGTCACTGGCGTTTATTTCCATAACCGTTTACCTGTGCTGGTCGTATAGCCTGGTGAGGGCCTTTCGCCGATGGCTGAAATTTAATGCTGATGGGCGGGATAAATACCAGTTGCGCGGGCTGCAGCGTTTACTTGTGGCATTCGGAATTATAGGACTGCTGTGGATGGCTTGTATCGTAGCAAGTCATTTTTTTTATCATCAGCCGGGAGTAATCCTTTATGCTTTATCTGTTGCTTTAACTATTGCCATTACGGCAATGGGTTCGTCGGCTATTTTGAGACCAGTATTGAGCATACCGGCAAATGTGTCTTTGGGGTTACCGACGGAACTGGCCCAACGGGGCGACTGGCTGCGAAAAGCCATAGAGACCGGCTTGCATTACCAGGACCCTGACCTCAGTCTAAATTCGCTTTCCAAAGCTACAGGTGTTCACACGCACGAGCTTTCGCGCATTATAAATCTGGCTATTGGTAAAAACTTTAACGACCTTATCAATGAGTACCGTATTCTTGACGTTAAACGAAAAATGCAAGACCGGGCTTACGACCGCATAACTTTGTTTGGCATAGCGCAGCTTGCTGGTTTTAATTCAAAATCTACCTTTAACCGCGCCTTTAGGCAAATAACAGGAAAAAGCGCATCCGAGTACAAAAGCGAACTAAAAAAAGTGCGCCCAAATTATAAGTTGCGTCCTGAACCCCGTTTTGCACCGGTAATTTCGCATCAGCAAACCACGCCGAAGTGGTATGATGACAAATTAAACCGGAATTTTATGTTTAAGAATTATTTGAAAGTGGCCTGGCGAAACCTGGTGAGAAACAAGGCCCACACGTTTATTAACATGGCAGGCCTGTCAGTGGGGTTGGCGTGCAGTCTCTTAATTATGCTATGGGTGCAAAGCGAAGTGGGCATGGATGCGTTCCATACCAACCACGATAGCATTTACCAGGTTTATGAGCGGCAGTATTTCGATAATAAAGTTAACGGACAATACTTCACGCCGGGCATGATGGCCGCCGAAATCAAACGCAATGTGCCGGAGGTGAAATATGCATCCAGCGCAATTTTTTACGAGTGGCATACATTTAAAACCAAAGAGAATGTAATAAAAATGCAGGGCGGTTCTGCCGATGCTGATTTTTTTAAGATGTTCAGTTTTTCTATTATCCGGGGCAACGCTCAAAATGCGTTGAATACGTTATCAGGTGTTGCCATTTCGGAAAAAATGGCCAATGCTTTATTTGGCGGTGTCAACACGGCAATGGGTAAGGCGGTTATGGTCGACAGCAAAAAACAGTTTACGGTTACTGCTGTGTTTGATAATGTTGGCGCCAATTCATCCCTGAAATTCGATTACCTTTTCAATTGGGGAACATTCCTCGAAAATAACCCATGGGCGAAAGAATGGGGGAACAACACGCCCTATACTTATCTGCAATTACGGCCCGATGCAAACCCGGTGTTGGTTGACGGCAAGATTACCCACATGCTCGAAAAACTTGATAAGGTTCAAAAAAAGGGAATCTTTACCGAAGAACTTGGTATGCAGAAGTTTGTCGAAACATACCTGCACAGCACCTTTACAAATGGTAAGATAGACGGAGGCAGGATAGGGTATGTACGCATGTTCAGCATTATAGCGATTTTTATTTTGCTGATAGCCTGTATCAATTTTATGAACCTTACTACAGCACGTTCGGTTAAGCGGGCTAAGGAGATCGGCGTTCGGAAAGTGGTGGGCGCGTTACGCGGAGGACTTATAAAGCAGTTCATCAGCGAATCGTTGTTGCTAACAACCTTGTCTGTATCGTTAGCGCTTTTGCTGCTGATGTTTGCGCTGCCGTATTTTAATCAAATCACCCAAAAAGAAATAGCGTTACCTTTTAATAATCTTTCATTCTGGCTGCAATTAATTTTGGTAACGCTTATTACCGGCCTGGTTGCAGGCAGCTACCCGGCTTTGTTCCTGTCGTCATTCAACCCGGTTAAGGTTTTGAAAGGTACACTGAAGCTTCAGTCGGGCACTACCTTGTTCAGGAAAGGGCTGGTAGTATTCCAGTTTGTACTGTCGATTTTAATGATTACGGGTACTATCATTATATCCAGGCAAATAGCTTATATCCAATCAAAAAATCTTGGGTTTGACAAGGAGAACCTGGTTTTCCTGAACCTGGAAGGAGATATACTTAAGAAATATGACGTATTGAGGAATGAGGCGCTGAAGCTGCCCGGTATAAAGGCTATAACCCACAGTAATACAGAGCCTACGAGTATACAATCGTCGACAATAGGTGTTGACTGGGAAGGAAAAAATCCCGGTTCGCAAATATCATTTAGCAATGATGGAGTAGGCTACGATTTTATCAGTACTTTAAAACTTAAACTGTTGGCCGGCCGCGATTTTTCGAAAGATTTCCCGGGTGATTCCGCCGGGTTTATCGTAAACCAGGCGGCAGTGGAGCGACTGGGCTATACCGACCCACTAGGCAAACCTTTAACGCTTTGGGGTAATAAAGGTAAAATTGTAGGCGTGGTAGAGAACTTTCACGCCGGCTCGATGCATGACCCCATAAAGCCTTTGATACTGTACCTTAACCCGAACATGGACTATGGTTTCGCATTGCTGCGGATAGAAGCCGGTAAAACCAAACAGGCGCTGGCCGGCCTCGAAACTATTTACAAAGAGCTTAATCCGAATTTTCCATTCTCTTACACGTTTGCCAATGAAGAGTTTAACAAACTTTACAAAAGCGAGCAGATGATAGGCGGATTATCGGACGCATTTGCTTTCCTGGCTATTTTTATTTCCTGCCTGGGCTTATTAGGTCTGGCAATGTTTACTGCTGAACAACGCTTGAAGGAAATTGGGATCCGCAAGGTATTGGGTGCGAGCATACGGTCGCTGTTTACGCTATTGTCATCCGAGTTTCTGGTACTGGTTGTTATTGCATTGTTTATTGCGCTGCCAACCGCCTGGTACTTTATGGATATTTGGCTTCGGAGTTATGCCTACCATGCACCGATACAGTGGTGGATGTTTGCGATATCCGGCGTGACAATTATCGGCATTACCCTATTAACGGTTAGCTTCCAGGCTATAAAAGCGGCGTTGGTTAACCCGATAAAGAGTCTTAGAAGTGAGTAGGCAGTAAGCAGTAAGACGTGAATTAGTAGCAGTGGCAGTGTCAAGTAGCAGTCGTAATAGGCTAATCAATTAACTGCTACCTGCTACTGTCACTAATTAAACTCCGGCTATGAACTATGAACCATCAACTATAAGCTACTTTGGATAAATATATCTTCCATATTAACCCAATCGACTTTATCTTCAGCGGAACGATATTTACCGGGCTGCTTTTTGTGTTGCTCTTAATGTTCACTAAAAGAAGCGACCAGGCTGCGAACCGTTTCCTTGGGCTGGCCCTGGCAATCGTTGTTTTGTGGATGATGGCGTTGCCGTTGCCGGCTATTAATATTCGACACCACAGCTATTTTACTTACTGGAACTCACCGCCTCAATTTTCGCTGATATTAGGCCCCCTTATATACTTTTATGTACTAAAAAAGACTAGGCCCGAATACAGTTTTCGGCAGAGGGACTTGATACATTTCAGTCCGCTTTTTCTGGAACTAGTCGTTTGGTTTTTGCAGACAAGACAAAACACGCTGGCTGTTAAGCAACTAAATACAGTATTGCTGTCACTAGCATTTATTTCAATAATTGTGTACCTGTGCTGGTCGTATAACCTGGTGAAGACCTTTCGCCGATGGCTGAAATTTAATGCTGATGGACAGGATAAATACCAACTGCGCTGGTTGCGGCATTTACTTGTGGTATTCGGAATTACATGGTTACTGTGGATGTCTTTTATCGCAATAAGTTACTTTTTTTATCATCAGCCGGGGATAAGTTTTTATTACTCGTTATTTATTGTTTTAGGCATGGTAGTTACGGCGATGGGTGCTTCGACTATTTTGAGACCGGTATTGAACATGCCGGCAAATGTGTCTTTAGGGTTACCGACGGAACTGGCGCAAAGGGGCGACTGGCTGCGAAAAGCCGTAGAGACCGGCTTACATTACCAGGACCCTGACCTCAGCCTGAATTCGCTTGCCAAGGCCGTAGGCGTTCACGCGCACGAGCTCTCGCGTATTATAAATCTGGCTATCGGTAAAAACTTTAATGATCTTATCAATGAGTACCGTATTCTTGACGTTAAACGAAAAATGCAAGACCCGGCTTACGACCGCATAACCCTGTTTGGCATAGCGCAGCTTGCCGGTTTCAATTCAAAATCTACCTTTAACCGCGCTTTCAGGCAAATGACAGGAAAAAGCGCATCTGAGTACAAAAGCGAACTAAAAAAAGTGCGCCCAAATTATAAGTTGCGTCCGGAACCCCGTTTTGCACCGGTAATTTCGCATCAGCAAACCACGCCGAAGTGGTACGATGACAAATTAAACCGGAATTTTATGTTTAAAAATTATTTGAAAATTACGTGGCGCAACCTGGTGAGGAATAAGGCTCACACGTTTATTAATATTGCCGGCCTGTCGGTTGGCGTGGTTTGCAGCCTGCTGATTATGCTGTGGGTGCAAAATGAATTGAGCACAGATGCTTTTTACAAAAACAGCAGCCGCCTTTTCGCCGTTTATGAGCGCCAGTACAGCGACCATAAGGTACGTGGCAACTATAATACGCCCGGGCCCACTGCCGCGGAAATGAAAAAAGTCATTCCTGGTGTTGAATTAGCAACACCGTTTGGATTTACCCAACAGAATACCTTCCAGGCGGGCGAGAAAAAACTCAAACTGGAAGGTAATTCGGCAGGAGAAGATTATTTTAAGATGTTTGGTTATCCTTTGTTAGAAGGCAACGCGCAAACAGCCTTAACCGGACCGGTGGCGGTAGCTATATCCCGCAAAATGGCCGAAATATTTTATGGATCGGCACACCAGGCTATAGGTAAAACTATTCGTTTTAATAACAGCAAGGATTTAAAGGTTAGCGCAGTTTTCGAAAACCTGCCCGACAATGTTTCTGATAAATTTGAATACCTAACCAGTTGGGAATTGTTTTTGCAAGACCAGGACTGGGCCAAGGAGTGGGGTAACAACGGCCCTAATACCTATCTTTTACTTCGGCCTGATGCCAACCCGGCAGCGATAGAAAAACGCATAGCTCATTTTTTGGATACTTACTCTGGCGTCAACCGTAAAACCAGCCCTTTTATAATTGATTTTGGCCTACAGCGTTACGATGAACGTTACCTGCACGGCAAATTTGACGAGCGGGGTAATATCGCAGGTGGTCGTATCGAATACGTAAAACTTTTTAGCATAGTGGCTATATTTATTTTGCTGATAGCCTGCATCAACTTCATGAACCTTACTACCGCCCAGTCGGTAAAACGCGCCCGTGAGATTGGGGTACGCAAAGTGGTAGGCGCACTACGCTCGTCGCTTATCGGGCAATTTATCAGCGAATCGCTATTAATAACTATCGCTGCAGTAAGTATATCGCTGTTGTTGCTGATTTTGATATTGCCATTGTTTAACCAAATCACCCAGAAACAAATCGAGCTGCCTTTTCTCGATACTTTGTTTTGGCTAAAGCTGGCGGCCATTACATTGGTAACGGGGCTTGTTTCGGGAAGTTATCCTGCATTGTTTTTATCGTCATTTAACCCCGTAAGGGTTCTAAAGGGGGCACTAACACTGAGCAGAGGTACAACCATCTCTCGTAAAGGCCTGGTAGTGTTTCAGTTTGTGTTGTCGGTGGTTATGGTTACCGGTACCATCGTCATATCCAAGCAAATGAACTACATCCAGTCAAAGAATCTTGGCTACGACCGCGAGAACCTGGTATACATCCCTATAGAGGGTGACCTGACTGCAAAATATGAAGTGTTTAAGCAGGAGGCCGCACGTATTGCTGGTGTGCAAATGGTAACGCATATAAGCGACAACCCCACCAACATACAAATGGGTACCCGCGGCGTAAGCTGGACAGGAAAAAATCCCAAAGAGCAGATACGCTTCGTTACCGCTGCCGTTGGCTACGATTTTATAAAAACCATGAAGCTGACGATGGTAGCCGGCCGCGATTTTTCGAAGGATTTTCCCACTGATTCCGCTGGTTACATTATAAACGAAGCTGCTTTAAAAAGAATTGGCTACCCCGACCCGATAGGTCAGCCGATTACGATGTGGGACAAGCCCGGAAAAATAATAGGCGTGGTGAAAGATTTTCATTTTAACTCGCTGCACCAACTAATTGAGCCGTTGATAATCCGCTCGGGCGTAACGGATATTTATGGCAGGTTCCTGGTGCGTACGCAGCCCGGCAAAACCCGCGAGGTAATGGCCGGTTTGGAGAAAATCTGCAAAGAGCTGAATCCGTCATTCCCGTTCACCTATTACTTTGCCGACGAAGAATATACCAAATTATACCAGAGCGAGCAGATAGTAGGCAAGCTTTCGGATGCGTTTTCGTTCCTGGCTATATTCATTTCCTGCCTTGGCTTGCTGGGTTTAGCCATGTTTACGGCAGAACAACGTGTTAAGGAGATAGGTATACGGAAGGTGTTGGGCGCTACTATTATGTCACTGTTTACCTTACTGTCATCGGAGTTTTTAGTACTGGTGATCATCGCTTTGTTAATCGCATCGCCTATAGCCTTGTACGCTATGACCAAGTGGCTGCAAGGTTTCGAATACCGCACAGGGATACAGTGGTGGGTATTCGGGTTGTCCGGCGGATTGATAGTGTTGATAGCGTTGGCAACCGTAAGCTTCCAGGCTATAAAAGCGGCTTTAGTGAACCCGATAAAGAGTTTGCGTTCCGAGTGATTAGAGTTTAGAGACCAGAGGTTAGTTAAAAACCATACCCTGCGGCTTGTGAAGACACAAGCCGCTTTTTTATAAAAACATCTACCGCTGTAACTATTTTAATAGATAGACAGTCTTACATTCAATCAAATGCTTATCATCATGAATAACAAGTCCCGCCTGTTTTTAGCCATAGCTTTTGCATTTATACTTGCGCTGCCGTGCTTCGTTAATGCCCAGGACCTGCCCGGCAAGCGCGACTCGCTCAACTCGGCTATCTTAAATGAGAAACGCTTTTTCCAGGTGATACTGCCCGATGATTATAAACCCGGCATGGCAACCAAATACGATGTGTTATACATAATTGATGATTGGAATATAAAATTAGGACAGCAGATACAGCACTTTATTATGGATGAGCACACCATGCCGCCAATGATTATTGTGGGCGTATTGAACACCGACCGCGATAAGGATTTTTTGCCCACACATAATTCCGGCAACCCTACATCCGGCTCGGCCGATAAGTTCCTGAAGTTTTTTAAAGATGAACTGATACCGTACATCAATAAAACCTATCCCTCCGATGGCGATAACACGCTTTTCGGCCATTCATTCGGCGGCGTGTTTGTTACTTATGCATTGTTGAACGAACCACAACTTTTTAACAACTACATAGCCGGCGACCCAAGTTACTGGTGGGACAATGGCGTGATGTTAAAACAGGTTAAGGAAAAATTGCCATCACTCGCCAATAAGGAAAAGACGCTTTACATAGGTGGTCGCGCAGGGCAGGGCATGAAGGAAATGAACATAAACCCCATGGATAGCCTGCTAAAGAAAGATGCTCCGGCCGGTTTTATATGGAGGGTGAATTCTTATCCTGATGAATCGCACGGCACCGTGAGGCTAAAGAATATGTACGATGGTTTACGGTTAGCCTATAACGGCTATGGCGGGAAGGTATTAGAGTTTCACCCGTCAAACGGTTTGGTTTTAAAAGACAAGCCTATTAAGATATGGTACTTTGAGGACACCAGCAAGGTGCGTTATACCGTTGACGGTTCGCAGCCATCAATGTCATCTCCACTCATACGGACCGAAACAGAAATATCGGGGCCTGCAAAGGTTACGCTAAAATTATTCACCGATAGGTCTAAATATGATAAATCCGTTAGCGGTGAATTTAAGGTAGGTTCATATCTGCCTACCACGCCCCTCAGAAAAAACTATAAATCCGGCGGCTTTAACTACGCCTACTACGAAGGAGCATGGGACAAGCTTCCTGATTTTAAAACACTAAAGCCGGTAAAAGAGGGCATTGCAGACAGTACATTCAATATCGATAAACTGCCGCGGCAAAATAATTTCGCAGTGGTTATCGACGGACAAGTTGAAGTTAAGGAGGAAGGTTATTACATATTCGGGCTCCAGTCAGACGATGGTTCAAAAATGTATCTCGGCGATAAGTTGATAATCGACCTTGACGGCCTGCACGGCGACGACATACAACAGTCGTACATAGCACCATTAAAGAAAGGCTTTTACCCGATACGGATAGAATATTTCCAGAAAGAGGGCGGTCGCCGGTTGATATTCAAATATTTACCACCTGAAAATATCATCAAGAAAAGCCCGGTAAACATTCCGTTCAACATGCAGTATGGGCGCAGGTAACCGGTATGCTGTGCTATTTTATTGAATTTTAATTATCTTTATTTAACAATTAACTAAACTCAAATACATGAAGAAAGTATTTTTACTATCAATTGCGCTTATTGGCGCGGCAAGCACGTTTGCCCAAACAGTAACTTATGCTATTAAGGCCGGTGTCAATTTCTCGGAGATTTCGGCATCCATACAAAATATCACTGCATCGTCCAAAAGCCTCACGGGTTTTCACGTCGGCGGCGTGGTTGATTTAGGATTCAGTAAGTCATTTTCTATACAGCCCGGCATATTATACACTACCAAAGGCGGCAGCTCGAGCGATGTAACAGCAGACGGCACCACATCAGGCGCCAATGCTTCAAAAATTACGTTAAATTACCTCGAAATACCCGTCAACTTTTTATACCACGCCCCTGCCGGAAAAGGCAGTGTTTTTTTAGGCGGTGGTCCTTATGTAGGTCTCGGGCTTTCGGGTAGCGCGCCTTTGGTTGATGGCAACGGACAGGCGACCGGGCAAACCCAAAGTGTTCATTTTGGCAGCAGTACTGACGATATAGCTAATCCCGATTTTGGCATCAACTTCTTAGGTGGCTACAAATTCGACGGCGGCTTCACGCTGAGTGCAGGTTATGGCTTAGGCCTGGCCAACCTATCGAACGATAATTCGGTGACAATCCATAATAAGGGACTAAGCTTTTCGCTGGGCTATTTCTTTAAATAGATTTGAAGCGAAAAGCTGAAAGACCAAAGCAAAAAGCTTTAAAAGCAAGAAGCCGGAAGAAATTATTCTATCCGGCTTTTCGCTTTAGTCTTTTCGCTTTCAGCTCCATTAGCAGTATTGCTCAAACGCACCGATAAGGTTATCGGCAATCATTTGTGCAGGGCGACCTTCTATCTGGTGACGCTCGATGATGTGCACCAGCTTGCCGTCTTTAAATAAAGCCATAGCAGGTGATGACGGCGGATAAGGCAGCATATAATTGCGTGCTTTATTAACCGCTTCGGTTTCCATACCTGCAAAAACTGTTACCAGCTTATCAGGGTGTTTTTCGCTTTGTGCTGCCATGCGTGCAGCAGGGCGTGCGTTGGCCGCGGCACAGCCGCAAACTGAGTTTACCATTACAAACACAGTACCTTCGCTTTCAATAGCTTTAGTAACGGCATCTGCATCTTTAAGCTCCTCAAACCCAACCCTTGTCAATTCTTCCCGCATTGGGGCTACTAAATATTCCGGATACATTTTGTCTATTTTATTGTTTCCTGCAAAAATAACGATTCACCACCAGTTAACACTTAAAATTCCTAATAATAACAATTTACTGACGTTAGCGGAGTTAATAATATGATATAATCTGTAAGTAAAGGGCATAATCATTCGAACGCAAACTAATAATTTCAGGGTCAGGTCTTAACAAAAACATCATTTTGATTTACAACCCCTATTACTTACCTTGCATTCCCTAATTAATGAATACGATGAAATTGAAACCGTCTGACGTAAGTACAGTTATTATTGTAAACAAAAACAAAGAAGGCTCACAAACGCTGCAGGTTAAAACAAAACACATCGACAGACTAAAGCATTATTTACTTGGCGTACTGGCAGTTATCACGGTACTTACACTAGCGGTAATCTACCTCGGCCATCAAAATCAGCAGCAGCAGGAAGAAAGAAATAAGCTTGTTGCTCAGCTGGCCAGACTGAAAGGCCAGGTTCCCCCTCCCGATATAGAGGCAAAAAAGGCATCCACTGCACAGGGTTATATACAATCGATAGAAACAAAGTTGCAAACCATCAATAACTATCTTAAAAAACGCGGACTGAAAGGTTTTTCAACCAAAGCTGTAGGTGGCGCCAATGAGGCGGATGCACCAAAGCTTACCGATTCAGAAACATATTCGATGTATGATGAATACCTGAATCGCCTTGTGCATACCGTTGCTTTTACGCCGATGGGTTATCCCCGCGTAAGCTCGCTAACATCTTACTTCGGCTATCGCAGCGACCCTTTTAATACTGCCAGCGCGGAGTTTCACCCGGGTATCGATTTCAAGGGCGAGCGCGGCGACGATGCCAAATGTACTGCAACCGGGAAGGTCGTATTTGCCGGTCGTTACGGTGGTTACGGCAATTGTGTACGTATTGCACACGCTAATAATTTTGAAACACTGTACGGCCACCTTTCACGTATCAGCGTTAAGGTAGGGCAGGAAGTAACCGTCGGTCAGAAGATCGGCGAGATAGGTTCAACCGGGCACTCAACCGGCAATCATTTACATTACGAGGTACGCCAGAACGGCAAGGCAATAAACCCTATTAAGTTTTTAACACTTAATAACTAACACCCGCACAATCATGGCTTTATTTTCAAAGAAAGAAAAGGTCACCCTCGACCTGCAATCCATATCTACGCTGATAAGCGAAGGCTGTATTTTCGACGGCAACCTGAAAGCCCCGGCCTACGCCCGTATAGACGGACAAATAACCGGTGATGTTATGGTTGATGAAGGACTGATATTGGGCGAAAAAGGCTCGGTATTAGGTAACATCATAACCAAAGAAATGGTGGTTTATGGCGAAGTAAATGGCAACATCCAAACAAACTCTCTCGAAATAAAAGCCAGCGGCAAAGTTAGCGGTGAAATCCGCACCCAAACCCTGCAGGTTGAGAATGGCGCTGTGTATAACGGCAGCCTCTCGATGACGCAGAATAATAAATTAGCTGCTGCTAATAAATTGCCGAAGAAGGAGCAGAAGGTTATTGAGGTGTAAATCAGTTAATAGTTTATAGTCGAAACTTGTTCTAAACTAATCTCTGAACACCGGTTTCTGATCTCTAACTGCGACTTATCATAGGGCAACTTCGCCTTTCGCTATCCCCCGTTATTTCATTTTCAAAAACTGATGCCGTACCTTTGGCAAAAAACTAAGAAAAGCTATGTCATCAGTAGAGACCGAATTTGTAAAATTCAAAGTAAAAGATATCTCGCTGGCTCAGTGGGGTCGCAAGGAAATAGAATTGGCAGAAGCCGAAATGCCGGGCCTAATGGCGCTGCGTAAAGAATACGGCCCGTCGAAAGCGCTTGCAGGCGCACGGATTGCAGGTTGTTTGCACATGACTATCCAGACTGCCGTTTTAATTGAAACTTTAATTGAGCTTGGTGCCGAAGTTACCTGGTCGTCTTGTAATATATTCTCCACCCAGGACCATGCCGCTGCTGCTATTGCTGCTGCAGGCACTTCTGTTTACGCCTGGAAAGGCATGAACGCCGAAGAGTTTGACTGGTGCATCGAGCAAACTTTATTCTTTGGTGAAGACCGCAAGCCGTTAAACATGATTTTGGATGATGGTGGCGATTTAACCAACATGGTATTGGACAGGTTCCCTGAACTGATTGAAGGCATCAAAGGTTTATCAGAAGAAACCACTACCGGTGTACACCGTTTATACGAGCGCATGAAAGCCGGAACGCTTCCGATGCCTGCCATCAACGTAAACGACTCTGTTACCAAATCGAAATTCGATAACAAATATGGCTGCCGCGAATCATTAGTTGATGCCATCCGCCGTGCTACCGATGTGATGATGGCCGGTAAAGTGGCCGTTGTTTGTGGCTATGGTGATGTGGGTAAAGGCTCTGCCGACTCATTGCGTAATGCTGGTGTTCGTGTTATCGTAACTGAAATTGACCCTATCTGCGCTTTGCAGGCTGCTATGGAAGGCTTTGAAGTTAAAAAGCTGGGCACTGCTATCGCTGAGGCTGATATCGTGGTTACTGCTACCGGTAATATGAATATTGTTCGCGAGCAGCATTTCCGCGCATTGAAAGATAAAGCTATCGTTTGTAACATCGGTCACTTTGATAATGAAATTGACATGGCCTGGTTAAACGGCGCTTATGGCAATACCAAAATCGAAATTAAACCACAGGTGGATAAGTACACCATCGACGGAAAAGACCTTATCATTTTGGCTGAAGGCCGTTTGGTAAACCTGGGTTGCGCAACCGGCCACCCGAGCTTTGTAATGAGTAACTCATTCACCAATCAGACTTTAGCCCAGCTGGAGCTTTGGAACAATGGTGCACAATACGAAAACAAAGTTTACACCCTGCCAAAACATCTCGACGAAAAAGTTGCCCGCTTGCACCTTGCCAAAATCGGCGTTGAATTGGAAGTATTAGACCAGGACCAGGCTGATTACATCGGCGTAACTGTAGAAGGTCCGTTTAAACCGGAGTATTACAGGTACTAATTTTAGTTAAAAGCTAAAAGGTTCTTATTGCATAGAAGAAGGCATAGTTTTAGGACTGTGCCTTTTTTGTTGATATTGGTATAATGAATAAGAGATTAAAAGATTCGAACTTTCGGATATTATATAAAACCAATGAACTTGTATTGGGCCACGAATATGAATATGCTTACCTTATTTCGAAAAAGGACAATGAGGAAATCTATTTAGGTAGTTTTTATGGCGATCCGTCATGTGGGTTAATAAGTGATAGCAACGATTGGTGTTTGGTTGGAGGCGACACGTCAGTGGTTTGGAGAAATGATGGAACTATTTTACCAATAGAAGATAATGACCTGCGTTGGATTATTCAATTCCGACAAACAGCGCCATATGAGGCGGAATTATTAATAGACCCCTACTCGGAAAAAGGAGCGGTTTGGAAATTAAATATTGCGACACTGAAATTTGAAAAGCTGAGAGATTTTAGAAGTGATTACAACTATTCTGATAAATTTGATTGGTGATAATAGCCCATTTTTAAAATATATTGCATCCTACAACAAATCATACGAATCCCTTATCCATCCAAAAAGTTGTGGCCTCAGTTCATTAATATTACTTAGCCTGATGCTATTCTGATACCTGCCAGCCACTGCAATGGTTTTTATCTGCGGAAGCTCAATTGGTTTCACTGAATAAAATTTCAAATCCAGCTGTTTTTGCATTGGGCGGATGACAAAAAAGGTTTGCCGGTGAACAAACGTGATGCAGTTGGGCGTTGTACCTACCAAAACATCGGGCCAGTCGGCAACCTCAGCCAAAAGCTTGTCGAATAGTAGCAGCAGCTCATCGCTTTTGCCTTTAAATAAATCATCCAGGCTTACTTTAGCACAATAATGACTTTGGCTTTCGCTAACCAATTCCCGCTCGCATTTTGGACAGATGTACGACATCGGTTAAAACACTATGGTAAACGTTGTCCCTGCATTCGGCTCACTTTCCACGCTGATTTTGCCACCGAAGGTTTCAATCTGGGTTTTGGTCATAAACAGGCCTATGCCTTTGCTGTCGAAGCCGGTATGGAAGGTGTGGTTTAGCTTGAAAATATTATTTGCATGCCGTTTCATGTCAATACCAAGTCCGTTATCAGTAAATGTTAATACGATTTTATCATCAACCGCCTTTGAGCTGATATCGATAACTGGCGGAATATCGGCTTTGCTGTATTTAAGGGCATTGCTTATCATATTGTAAAATATACTTTCCAAATAAATCTTTGGGAACTTCATGCTTTTTACCCCGAAATCAGTATTGATAACTGCATTTTTGGAAAGTATTTGCCCTTTCAGCATCTGCTCGATGTTGGCGGTTAGCTCTTCAAAATTGCAATCGTCATAAGGGAGGTTTTGGTTATTGCGCACCTCAAGCACCTTCATCAGCTCATTTAGGGTATCTATCAGCTTGGTGCTCGATTGTTTCAGCATCGCCAAGTAATCAGATTTTTCCTCCTCAGAGTCTGCTTCGGCCATCATATTCAGTATCATATCGATGCTGCCCGCAGGTCCGCGCAGGTTATGCGCTACAATGCGGTTAAAGTCCTCAAACTGGCTGATGCGGTTCTCCAGGTCTAATGCGCGTTTGTATTCATCAATATCTGTGCATGATCCAAACCATTTGATGATCTTGCCGCGTTCGTTTTTCATAGGCATGGCACGGCATAAGTGCCATTTGAATGCCCCGTCTGCCGCGCGCCTGAAGCGCATTTCTACCTGGAACGGCTTCCCGGTGCGCAATGATTCAGCCCAGGCCTTCTCGTGTTTTTTAAATCCTTCGGCGTTCAATACCGGCTGCCAGCCTTTGTCGAGCGTTTCTGTTAGCGACATCCCGGTGTAGTTAAACCAATGCTGGTTATAATAATCGAAACTGCCATCCGGGTTGGCTGTCCATATCATCTGCGGGATAGAATCGGCGAGGAACTTAAATTCCTGTATCTTCTCAATAGTTTTATCCTGTTGCTCAATCAGCTCGATGTGATCAAACATAATGGCATTCAGCTTTTCCTGGGTTTCCAGTGACCTTTGCAGCGCAAATTCAGTCGATTTAAAGTCATTTATATCCTGGAAGGTACCGAACAGCCGTTTACAAACCCCGTTTTCAAATTCAGCATTACCTATCGACCGTACCCAAATCTTCTCACCTTTGGCAGTTGTCATCAGGCGTTCCTGGTCCCATGAAGTACCATCTGTAGTGGCCAGTTGAATTGCCTTGCGTACGCGTTCTTCTTCTCCTTTATCGTAAAAGCTCAACCCATTCTGAGGGTTGGGCTCATAATCATCGTCTACACCATGAATTGCTTTAGTTACCGACGACCAATAAATGGTTTGTTTTTCAAGATCATATTCCCATCCGCCAACACGGGCTACCGTATTCGTCTGTTCCAGCATACTGGTGGTACGCTTAAGGTCTTTTTCGAGCTTATAACGATTGGTGATATCCATCCCGTTAACGATAACATACGGCTCGGCGTCTGTGCTGTCTTCCAGTATGTTATTATACATCCATATGCGGACTGAGCCGTCTTTATGTTGGGTTGAAGTTTGCCCCTGCACATGGCCGTCTGCTTTAATTTTTTGCAGATAGTCATCTACCGCCGAATGGCGGTCAATCACACTTATGTCGTAAAGAGACATTTGCAGCAGTTCGTCCCGTGAGTATCCCAAAACAGCCGCGCCCGAGTTATTTATGGAAAGTATCTTACCTTGTAAATCGTGTGTAAACATCATACCCAGTGAGTTCTGGAAAAACACACGCAGGCGTTCCTCGCTGGCCGCCAGTTGCGTCTCCTTAAGAACGAGTTCCGATACGTCGCGGCCTATGCCGAAAATGTTGCCGGTGAAAGGTTCCGGGCTCGATGTCCATTCTATGGTTTTATACTCGCCTTCTTTGGTTTTAAAGCGCTGCTGAAAGTTAACAGTATTTTGCCCCTTGCTTAGCTTTTTAAGCTCTTTTTCCGTGTTTTTTAGATCATCCGGATGGTAAAATTCAAAACTTGATGTATTAAGCAATTCGTCTTCCGTCCACCCGAATATTTTTGTAAAGGCAGGATTTATCTTTTTAAAATAGCCATCCGTCCCGCCCACAAAAACAAGGTCGTTCGACAGGTTAAACACTTTTTCGAAATTACGGAGCTCTTCACGCTGCCTGCGGTCAACAATCAACGAAATGGCTTCTTCCGCTAATAGTGTAAGCGCTTCCTTTTGTTTCTGGCTTAGCAGCCTGGGTTTAGTATCGATAACGCAAAGCGAGCCAAGTGCGTAGCCTTGCGGGTCTATCAGCGGTGCGCCCGCATAAAAACGAATGTTGCCGATGCCTGTAACCGAAGGGTTATCCTTAAAGCGCACGTCTGCCGTGGCATCTTCCACCTCCAAAATGTTTTCGTCCATTATAGTGTGGGCGCAAAAAGCTTCGTCCCTTGAGGTCTGCCTGCCGGTAAGGCCGATTACCGATTTGAGCCATTGCCTGTCCATATCGATTAACGATACTGCAGACATGGGAGTATCGCAAATAAGGGAGGCCAATTTAGTCAGCCGGTCGAATTCACTTTCATCCAGCGTGTCTAAAATCTCGTAATTTCGCAGGGCTTTAAGCCGCTCCTGCTCGTTTTTGGGTATCGGCAAAAGTGTTTTCATAGAGGGCCGAATAACTCAAATTGCGAATACACAATTGGGGTTAAGTTATACATGCTTATAAATTTAAACATTTTATCCGATCACTACAATCGGCGTATTAAATATACTATCATAAAAAATATTAAATTTTACCGGTTTGTTTTTATTCGGGTAACTTTACAACCATCAGTTTTGCTTTTTATTATCCTGTAATAAAAAAGCAAAACGTGCTTAATATTTTATATCTTCAACTTGTACTTTAACAGCAAATGGCTTACGAATATTATATTTTAGAAGGTGGCGAGCAGCGCGGGCCGTATACTTTTAATGAATTAACGCAAATGGACCTGGGTACACACACCAGGATACTTTCGCCGCTTGAAGAAACCTGGCAGGATGCCTGCGACCTACCCGAGTTTTACCCTTATTTTGAATCGAAAGGTATTTATTTGCCTACCGGGGATAACCTTGCCTCGTTTGGCTGGCGCCTGATGGCCTGGGTGATCGACTATATTATACTTTCATTCATCAATAACTTTGTTTTTTCTGCATTGGCAACAGTCGGCTTTACGTTTAAGCTGCCTACCATGGACCAATTAGCCAAGGCGCCGATAACCGACCTCATGTCCATGCATGATATATTTATCCTGATGCTCATAATCAACCTGGTGATGATACTCTACCATGCCGCATGGGAATCTTCGCCGTTGCAAGGCAGCCTTGGCAAAAAACTGTGCAGGCTGGTAGTGGTGGATCTTGACGGGCAGCGGCTTACTTTTGTAAATGCATTCCTGCGTAACCTTGGCAAAATAGTATCAAGTACAATTTTCGGTATCGGTTTCCTGAATATTATCTGGAACGAGCACAAACAGGCCTGGCATGATATTTTTGCTAAAACATATGTGGTAAAGCTGGAGCGCCAATAGACCAGAGAATGAGCGATGCGTATTATATCATAAAGGACGACAAGGAGGAAGGACCTTATACCTTTAAAGAGCTAACGCGACTTCATCTTGAAATTAGCACCAGGGTGCGGTCGCCTGCGGTTAGCAACTGGGAAGATGCCTGCGATGTGCCTGAGCTTTCTTCTTATTTTGAATCGCTGGGCATTTACTTCCCTGCTAAAAGTAATCTTGCTTCTTTCTGGTGGCGGCTGCTTGCTTATTTTGTAGATTGTATAATAATTGAAGCGAGCACTTATTTTTTGCTCGACCGGTTGGCAATATCGGGTGTAATCGACTCCCATTCACTAAACGACATGTTATCGGCCCTGGTGCTTTTTCATTTTGTAATTATCTTTTATAACACTATCTGCGAGATAACGCCGATGAAAGGAAGTATCGGCAAAAGAATCTGCGGGCTTGCAGTTGTTGATATAGACGGTTCGGGGCTCGGCTTTTCAAGAGCGTTTAAAAGGAATATTTATAAAATATTATCGCGCCTGTTTTTTTACCTCGGCTTTGTGCGTGTGCTGTGGGATGAACACCGCCAGGCCTGGCATGATGAGTTTGTGAAGGCGTATGTAGTGCGGAGGAGGAGTTCATAGTTGATGGTTTATAGTTCATGGCCGCCGCACCCCTTCGATATTTCCGGCTATGAACCATCAACTATGAACCATCAACTAATCAAACCAACCGGTCTTTCATCACCAGCGTATTAGCTATCATATCATGCAGGCATTGCTGCTGTTTATTGAAAAAGGCAAACAGGTATCCAACAAAAAAAGTCATTACTGAAAATAGTTTGGCGATGTTTCTGCCGATTGCATGTCCTGCGCTGATGCGTTCGCCCTGCAAGTCACATACTTTTATCCTGAGGATTTGCTTGCCGTAGGTGCCTTGTTTTGCAGAGCTTTCCATAATTACATGGTAAACAAAATTTACGATGGGTATAACAATTAAAAGGCTCAGTGCCAAAGTTACCCGGGCTACCTTATCCTCAATGAACAACGAAATTATGAATACCACGATAATGCACGCTCCAGACGCAAAAAACCAATCAAGTGCGGATGCCATCAGCCGTTGGTCGAAGTTGCCGAAGTATTGAGGGATAATGGCTTGTTTGCTAAATCCAAACAGTCCTCGTAATTCGGCTATCTCATGGGCTTCTTTATAGTCATCCATTTCAGCCGTTTTTACAAAATCAACCGGCTTTAACCTGTGATCCTTTAACTGCTCAACACTAAACGGACCCTCCGGCTTGCCGTTGATTACGAGGAAGTATGTAGGGTTGGAAGGTTGCAATGTTGGAACGTTGAAATGTTAAGGAAGTAAAGTTAACTAAAAAGCGAAAGGTTGTAACGTCAATCAACATTACAACCTTTCAACTTTAAAACTTTAAAACAAATATTAATACCTGCTTACATCAAAACCTGATAATCCGCCGCTGATGTGAATATACATCTTGTTTTTCGCTGCTGCGAAATTCGGGGTCTCGTAATGGTTATCGCGTGTTTTGGTAAAGCCGTCGAAATCATTACCTGATAATCCTGAATTCGACTCGATGCTGCAGGCAGCATTTTCAGGTATTTTGATATTGACGCCGGAAACACCAGTGTTTATTTCAATATTGGTTGTTGCTAAAGGCTGCCCCATGCGAATGTCGAAGGCTGCTGCGCCGCCCCGCACGTTAAGCTCCTTTACTTTGAATTTCGAAAAATCAAAATCAACTTTGGCCGCGCCTGCATCAAGCTCTACTGACCATATAGGGTTTGGATTCAGCAAAATGTTAACCCTGTTATCTTCGTCCGAATCCCAGTGAAAGCCATGGTGGTCTTTCATTTTAAAATTCACTGTATAAACCGAGTCTGCCATGCTGCCCGAAAAATCATACCTGTCCTTATTGTCGTTAGTATTTGCGCTGAATAGCTGATTGGTTGTATCTGAAAGATAGAAAGCCGTTGCGCCGCCGTTTATATTAAGCTTTGCTAACCTGGCATTAGTATATGGCTGGTTGAACACGTGACTGCCAACCTGGCCGCTGCTATCATCATCATCGCCATTATCGTTGTTGTCATTATTATTGTCATTATCGTGGTTATTGTAGTAATGACGATTATGAAAACTGAAATGACGTGGCCAAAAGCTGTAACGGTCGCCAAAGTCGCCAAAGAACAATAGGCCAAGGCCAACTATTAAAACGGTTATTTTAAGTGCGCTTGCCCATAGGGTTTTGTTATTTGCTAAAACCAGGTTTACGCCGCCAATCACCAAAAATATCGGCCACAGGTGGAATATATTGTACCATTGAAAATGCAGGTATCCGAAATTGGCCAGCAAGATGGCCCCGCCAATAAGCACTAAGATAATGCCCGGAACTATTTTATCGTTTTTCATTTTGATTCTATTTTAATTAGCTCGTTAGGTTAAGCTGGTTTATATTTAAACGGTTGGTTCGCTGTCTGTTGTTGTTGTTGGTTCTTCAGCAGCCGCAGTTGCTGTATTGTTGTCGGCATTCAAGTCTTTTTTCTCCCAGGGATGCTTGCTCACTTGCCCTGATACAATTAGCGCTCCGCCAATTACCACCAATATAATTGGCCAGTAAGTTTCAAAATCAAAGTCGGGAATTAAATCATATTCGTCTACCAGGATGGCTGCACCAATCATTATCAGCACGAAGCCTATAATTATGCCTGCATGCGATTTTTGTTTAGGCGGAACAACGTTTGCAGGATTACCGTCAAATGTGTTGCCACCGAACGGGTTACCACCTGGTGCGCTGCTTGCAAAAGGGTTATCGCCGTATTTGCTGCTGCCAAAAGAGCCGCTCATTGGGGGCGGAGGGGTAGCATAACGATTATCCGGCTGTTGTGGAGGTACTGTATAGTCTACCGTTGGGTTATTATAAGTGTTATTGTATGGATATCCCTTGCGCGGCAGTACAATCCATAATATAATATAAGTTCCGAAGCCCACGCCCATCACGAAAAACGTGAAGGCAAATAGCAGGCGCACGATGGTAACATCCATCTCGAAGTATTCTGCCAGGCCCGAACAAACACCACCAAGTACTTTGTTGTATTCGTTCCGATATAGTTTTTTGTTCATTGTATTGTTGTTTTAGAGTTGATTTATATTTGACCGTATGCCGGTTTTATGATTATTTCGTCCACATTAGCGCCCGCGCTCATCTTGTAAATATTTACAATGGCCGATGAAATATCTTCGGGCAGCACCATTTTATCTTTATCAACATCCATCCCTTTCCACGAGTCGGTAAGTGTTGAGCCGGGAATAATGGCAGTAACCTTTACGCCGTAAGACTGCATCTCGGTGCGCATTACTTTGTTAAGACCTAACAGCGCATATTTTGTTACGCTGTACGTACCGGCCTCAGCTATGGGGTTTAACGATGCCACAGAGCAGATGGTGAAAATATGTCCTTCGCGTGCTTCTTTCATCTTTTTACCGAAGTACCGATAAAGTTCATAAGCCGGTGCAAGGTTGGTATTGATTTGTTTTTGCAGGGTGCCGTCGTTATCGTCAAGAATGCTCTGGTGTTCATACATGCCGGCATTGTTAACTATAATGCTGATGGCTCCAAGCGCTTTTTCAGCTCCTGCTGCAAAGTCAATTAATTGCTGTTTAACGCTTACATCGGTAACAGCAGTAAATACTTTTATATCTGGATTGATGCTCAATAACTCATTTTTAAATGCATCAAGGTCGCTGCCATTGCGAGCGCAGAGGGCAAGGCTGATACCTTCTTTTGCCAAAGCTATTGCTGTTGCCCGGCCCATGCCTTTTGTTGATGCTGTTATGAGTGCGTTTTTCATGATTTTTTACTTCTAGTGTTTGATGTTTCTATGTTTATCCGGATTGTCAAACAATAATATTAAAAATCTTAGTGTTTTAATTGATATACCAAATCTACCTCATAAATAAGCAGGCGCTTACAGGCATTTGGCAAAGCATGGCAGATTTTCGGTAAACGGGGCAAAAAAGGCGGTGAAAAAATCGATAATGATGGTTACTTCCGGCAAAAATTACCGGACTTGCCAATGAGAAAAATCCTATAATTGGCTAATCCAACGAATTTTAGTTCTGCGGCTCTTTCGTCTTGAAGAAAAAATACGTTTGGCTGCTATAACTGAAGATAATAACCAGCAGTGTAGCCAAAACCTTTGAAGGGGTAGGATACCAGCCAAAATAGCCTACGAAAAGCTTTAACAGCAGGTAATTAAAAATGATACAGAAAAATACTACGGTTAGATAACGGATTAGCTGCGTCCGTCTCTTTAAGCCCGAGTCCTGGAATACCACATACCGGTTCAGATAAAAACCTGTCGGCTGGCTAAAGCAAAAAGCAAATACCATCGATGCGATATATGGGGTTAACGTGAAGTGCAGGAATGTGAAGTTCTCTTTTTTGAAGATAAAGTTATAGCCCAAAGAAAACATAACGATATCAAATACAGTATTTGCTCCCCCGGCAGCCGCGTACCTGAATGTTTGCAGCGGAAGGATGTTTTTGAACGGCTTGTAAAAAAAGTCGATTATCGATAAGATTAGGTGCCTTAGGGTATTATGGATTCGCTTCATTTAAAATAATTCCGCGCAAATATACGAATAGTAGAAACGGCATTTGTAAAATTTTAGTGAGGTCTTTATGTCGTATCATGCCGCTGCAACTATCGAAAGTTCAATACTTAACAATACTTTAAAACAATAAGCATCAAAATTGCTTTAATCAATCAAAACAATGCAATTTATCACAAACGGCTCATAATATTATTTAGGCTTTGATGTTTAATACATTTTACAGCCTAAATCCGTATTTTTAACCGGATTTTATTTACCAAATGATTTACAGCTTCGGAAAATATATACTCTTACTTCGTTTAAGTTTCAGAAAACCCGAAAAATTCACGGTGTATTGGGCCGAAGTGATGCGAGAAATGGTGTCGGTTGGCATCGGCTCCCTGGGTATTATCAGCATCATATCCGTATTTATCGGCGCGGCAACTACCATACAGGTTGCGTTCCAGTTGAACAGCCCGCTGGTGCCAAATAGCATTGCCGGCAGTATTGCCCGCGACTCAACTATACTTGAGTTTAGCCCCACAATTTCTTCGTTAGTGTTGGCCGGTCGTGTAGGTTCAAGTATAGCATCGCAAATCGGCACTATGCGCGTAACCGAACAAATCGACGCACTCGAGATAATGGGTGTGAATGCGCCGGGTTATCTCATCGCCCCTAAAATTATTGCGGGTGTTACTATGGTGCCTTTGCTGGTTATTGCTTCTATTGCGCTTGGAATTTTCGGTGGCTGGATAGCCTGCGGTGCTTCCGGCGACATTAGCCCGTCTGACTACATCGCTGGTGTACAGGGCGGTTTTAATGGCCTGACCGTTAGGGTTGCAATGGTTAAAGCTGCTGTGTTTGGCTTCTTAATAGCTTCTATCTGTGCTTACCAGGGCTTTTATACATCAGGCGGCGCGCTCGAAGTTGGGCAGTCGGCTACTAAGGGGGTTGTTTACAGCTGCGTAATGATTTTATTTGCCGACCTTGTTATAACACGTTTGATGCTATGATCGAGGTTAAGGACATTCACAAAACTTTCGGGGAAAATGAAGTGCTGAAAGGTATCAGCTCGAAGTTTTTGCCTGGCAAAAATAACCTTATCATCGGTGGCTCCGGTTCAGGCAAAACCACCTTGCTTAAATGTATAGTAGGGCTGCACGACCCAACAAAAGGGCAGGTTTTTTTTGATGAAGAAAATTTTTCCGAAATGGATTTTGAGCAGCGTGTGCCCATCCGCACGCAAATTGGTATGCTGTTTCAAAACTCAGCGCTGTTCGACTCGATGACAGTGGAGGAAAATGTGATGTTTCCGCTAAACCTATTCACCACACAATCAAAAGCAGAAAAGCTCGACCGGGCCAATTTTTGCCTTGAGCGCGTAAATCTGAAAGGGAAAAACAAACTGTATCCGGCTGAATTATCCGGCGGTATGAAAAAGCGTGTAGGTATAGCCCGGGCAATTTCTATGCAGCCCAAATATCTTTTCGTGGATGAGCCAAATTCCGGCCTCGACCCTAAAACATCCATCCTTATTGACGACCTGATTGCCGAGCTTACCGAGGAATATAACATTACTACCGTGGTAGTGACGCACGATATGAACTCTGTTATGGGTATAGGCGACCATATTATTTTCCTTCACAACGGCCAGAAATGGTGGGAAGGCTCGAACCACGAAATTGCTAAAACCGATAATAAGGAATTGAACGACTTTGTTTTCGCCAGCAAATTTATGCAGGCAGCCAGGGAGAAATTGTAGTTAGCGGTTAAGAGTTGGCAGTCTGCAGTCTGCGTATTACTTTATACATTCTTATATTTGCAGAAAATAAGCTTTTAGGTGACTGTCACGATATTGAATTGACACTGCCAACTGAAAATTGCCAACTAATAATGATTCAACTATTAACCCCCACTTACTGGAAAGATTACGAACTGATTGACTGCGGTGATTTTGAGAAGCTGGAGCGTTTTGGCAATGTGATATTGATACGCCCCGAGCCACAGGCGGTTTGGAGCAAAGGGTTAAGTAATGCGGAATGGCAGCGCTTGCACCATATAAAATTTAAAGGGCGTTCCGCTACATCCGGCGAATGGCTGAAGAAAAATCCGAATACACCCGACCGCTGGCATATTGAATATAAAAACCCGGAGGCATCCATAAAATTCAGGTTAGCATTAACCTCATTTAAACATTTGGGTATTTTCCCGGAGCAGGCGGTAAACTGGGATTATATCACCCAAAGCATTAAAAAATTTAAAACGCCCCAGCCAAAGGTGCTTAACCTTTTCGCCTATACCGGCGGTGCATCATTGATAGCGCGTGCAGCCGGTGCTGATACTACGCACGTTGATTCTATCAAACAAGTGGTTACCTGGGCCAATGAAAACCAGGAAATATCCAGCCTCACCGATATCCGCTGGGTGGTGGAAGATGCGCTTAAATTTGTAAAACGCGAGTTAAAACGCGGCAAAAAATATAACGGTATTATCCTGGACCCACCCGCCTACGGTCATGGCCCTAATGGTGAAAAGTGGAAGCTGGAGGATAACATCAACGAAATGATGGGTGATGTAATTCAATTGCTCGACCCCGATGAGCATTTTCTTATCCTTAATACCTACTCGCTCGGCTTTTCATCAGTAATTATCGAAAACCTGTTAAAAAGCGCATTCCCGCAGGTGCAAAATTTGGAAACAGGTGAGCTCTATTTGCAGGCCACCGCGGGCTCGAAGTTACCGCTTGGAGTGTTTGGGAAGTTTTTTAAGGGGTAGATTAGTGTTGAACAGAGATTGGTGAATGGGTAAAATTACCAGTCCTCATTTCGCATTCGACACTCCGACTTCCGCATTATAAAACCATTCACAACTCTCCATTCTCTGCTCACTTTTCACCGTTAACATGTTGATAAATTTAACCATATTCGCGGTAAAAAAGGTGTTACTTTGCAAAATCCCCTGCTACAATAAAAATCCTGTTAAAAAATGAAATTCAAACAAATTCTTCTGCCTGCCGCAATTGTGCTAAGCTCATTGGTGCTGAATTCAAGCTGCAGTCAGCCGGCCACTAAAGACAAGGCCGCAGCTGCAAAAGACACCTCTAAAAAAGCTGTAACCGCCGCCGTAAAGCAAGATACTGTTGTAGCACCTGTGGTTTATCCGCCAATCGACAAAAAGGTGTACGATTCGTTAATGAAAAAACTAGCGAATGGCGATACCACCGGGAAATGGCCTGTTAAAAATGCACCTTATCCGTTGCCCGGCGCTATCTTGCCTTATAAGCGCGTTATAGCTTATTATGGTAACCTGTCTGCTAAAAAGATGGGCATCCTGGGCGAGCTCCCGCCGGACGAAATGCTGGCTAAACTTAAGGGAGAAGTAAAGCGTTGGGAGAAAGCCGATCCGCAAACACCTGTGCAGCCTGCGCTGCATTACATAGCAGTGGTGGCTGCCGGTTTTCCCGGTAAGGACAATATGTATATCAACCGCATGCCGGAAAAGAAAATTGATAGCGCGGTAAGACTGGCCCAAAGGGCGCATGCCATACTTTTCCTGGATATACAGGTGGCGTTGAGCAATATCCGCGCAGAGTTGCCTAAGCTGGAAAAATACTGGCGTATGCCTAACGTACATTGCGGTATCGACCCAGAATTTGCGATGCATGATGGCGTCCATCCCGGCAAAAAAATAGGTAGCTACGATGCAGCCGACGTTAACTATGTTTCGGCTTACCTGGCTAACGAGGTGAAGAAATATAACCTGCCGCCAAAGATTTTTATTGTGCACCGCTTTACACGTAAAATGCTGACCAATTATCAAAACATTAAGCTCCATCCCGAAATTCAGTTCGTTATGGATATGGATGGCTTTGGTCCACCGGATTTAAAGACCGGCACCTATCGTGATTATATTTATAAAGACCCGGTACAGTTTACCGGCTTCAAATTGTTTTATAAAAATGACTCATGGCAGCCACCACATCACATGCTTACCCCCGAGGAAATAATGAAAATGTATAAACCGCATCCGAGTTATATACAGTACCAATAATAAAACTGTAGAGACACAATACTTTGTGTTGCTTACGAACAGATTTCAATACATTTAGAGACGTCCCGATTTATTCGGGACGTCTCTGCGTTTTTAAAAGACATGGTAAAATTCGGAATTATTGGCTGCGGGCGCATTGCGCACCGCTTTATGCAAGGATTTAAAACGCTTCCTGGTTGTGAACTGGTTTCCTTATGGTCGCGCCGCGCTGAGTCTGTAACCGAATTTGCTGCGGTGCATGGCGGTCATCCCTGTCAAACGGTTGAGGAACTATTATCTAGCGATATCGACGCCGTTTACATAGCCACCCTTCCCGACAGCCACGAACATTATTGCCATCTTGTTTTTAAAGCTGGTAAACATGTGCTTTGCGAAAAACCTGCGGCATTGAATCTTTCATCAGTAAACAGGATATTGAATGCCGCGCAATCGGCGGGGGTATTGTTCATGGAGGCGATGAAGCCGCCGTTTTTTCCATTATATGTTAAGCTGAAAGAATACATCGCCATTGACCCTATTGGCCCGGTTGGCTATGTACGTGCCGGTTCGGCGGTGGCTGATTGTCCGCCGGGGCATCCTAATTATAGTTATGAGCTTGCCGGCGGGGCCGTTATGGGTATAGGACCTTATGAGGCGTTCCTGGCGGTAGATTTTCTTGGTAAAACACAGGAAGTTCAAACTATGGGCCGCTTCGGCGAAACGGGGGTAGATATGTTTACCATGTTTCAAACGCGCCATGAAAATGGCTACGCACAATTATATACCGGGTTCGATTTGCATGGCAAAGGCGATGCGCTCATTTGCGGAACCATCGGCCATGTTACCATCCACAAAAACTGGTGGAATCCTTCGCGTGCAACTATTAATTACCTGGATGGCCGTACAGTTGAGCTGGATGAACCATTTACCGCCGGTGGTCTCAACTATGAAATCGAGCATTTCTGTGGACTGGTAAAGGCCGGGAAAACCGAGAGCGATATTATCACCTATGAAATGTCTCGCCAGATGATTGGTATGCTGGATGCTGCGAGGGACGGGATTGGGTTAAAGTTTAAGGGGGAGTAAGGCGATTTCGGAATTCGGAAGTTCGATTTCGGAAGTAAAAATAAAAACTTTGTCATTGCGAACGAGGGACGAGTGAAGCAACCTCGTCGTTTTTGCATAACGGATATGCATGGCAGACACGCAATGACAAAATTTGATAACCCGCTTGGGTATTCTTTCGCTCCTCAAGCTCCCGTCGGGAGCCCTAGCTCATTCAGAGCGAAGGCTTTTCACCGGATTTACCAATGCCGCTTTAACGGATTGGAAACTCACCGTCACCAAAGCGATAAACAGTGCCGAGCAACCCGATACAACAAACACCCACCACGATATTTGTATGCGATAGGCAAATCCCTGTAGCCAGCTTTGCATAGCCAGCCAGGCAATTGGCGAGGCAATAAGCAACGCTATAACCACCAGCTTTACAAAGTCTTTCGACAGTAGCGCGGCTATACCTGCGGTAGATGCACCCAAAACTTTGCGCACACCAATTTCCTTTCTGCGCTGCGCCATGCTAAATGCTGACAGTCCCAATAAGCCAAGGCAGGATATCAATATCGCCAAAACAGAAAAGCAAACAAATAAGTTACCAAACCGCTGCTGGGCTACGAATTGCTTGTTGTAAGCCTCGTCTTCGAAAAAATAAATCAGCGGCAGGCCGGGGGCAAGCTGCTTCCATTGCCGCTCAACCTGTGCTATGGTCTGCTGCATATGGGCCGAGGTGATATCAAGCGTAAGCACAGTGAAAAAGCCCGTTGCGTGGCGGACAACCAATGGTGTTACCAGTTCCTGCGATGAATGGAAGTGAAAGTCTTTAATAACGCCAACGATGGTGCCATCCTCAATATTGTATTGTTTAAACTGCTTCCCGATGGCTTCCTCCGGCGTTTTATAGCCCATCTTTTTGACCATTGCTTCATTAATCAGCAGGGCCCGTTCATCCTGTGCTATCTGGCGGCTAAAGCTCCTGCCGGCAATAACCTTGATGCCGTATTGCTTTATAAAATCGACATCGAAGTCATAAAAATCAGGTAGGAGGTCCTGCAAAAGGTTAGACTTATCGGCAATAGAAATCGGAAATTTATTGTTAGGTGTACCTGGTACGCCTGATGAATACGAGACGCTATTAACGCCAGGAATGCCCGCCAGTTGCTGTTTCACTAAATCAGGATGGTCATTGACGCGCTGGTCAAACTGGTAATCAATCACCAGGTGATGCCCCTTATTAAAGCCGAGCTGCTGGTTCTGCATAAAATCGAGCTGGTTATAAACAACGATGGTTGATATAATAAGCACAATGGAAATAGCAAACTGCGCCACCACTAATGTTTTGCGTAACGCCGTACCACCGCTACCCGCCGCAAACTGCCCTTTGAGTGTGCTGATCGGCTTAAATCCTGATAAAAACAGCGCCGGATAAATACCTGATATTAATCCCACGGCTACCGAGATGCCCAACATCCAGCCAATGTATTTTAGGTTATCGAAAATGCTGATTGCAATAGTCGTACTTGTTAATTGATTAAATACGGGCAACAGCACCACCGCCAGTACTACCGCTATTGCAAAGGCTAAAAGACAAAGCAATATCGCATCCATAAAAAATTGCAACACGAGTTGCTTCTTTGTGGCCCCCAGCACTTTCCGTACACCGACTTCCCTCGCCCGTTTAAGCGAAAAGGCCGTAGTAAGGTTGATGAAATTAAAGCAGGCGATGAACAGCACAAACACTGCTACTATAGAGAATACATAAATATTATTGATGCTGCCGCTTTCCGAAGCGCCGGTGCGATTCCCGCGTGGCTTGCCATACAGGTAAACCTTTTTTAACGGCTCGATAGATAGTACATATTTTCCCGGCCCGTCAATATTCGCTTTTACAAAGGCCGGGAATTTGGCGCTTAGCTTTGCCGGGTCGGCGCCGGGTTTTAGCAGCAGGTAAGTATAAAAGCCAAAGCGCTTCCAGTTGGTATTCCAGCAGCAGGTGCCAATAAGCGTGTTCATGGAGAATAGCATGTTCACCCGCAGGTGCGAATTATAAGGGATATCCTTCATAACGCCGGTTACAGCGGCTGGTGTCTTACCATTTATCAGCATGGTTTTACCGATCGGGTCGGTATTGCCGAAGTAATGTTTGGCAGCGGTTTCGGTAAGCACCACGTTACAGGGGACATCAAACAGATGTTTGGCATCGCCGCGCAGTAAAGTCCAGCTGAATACTTTAAATACGGATTCATCCACATAGGCGATCTCTTCCTTGGCGGCGTTAGTGGGACTGCTTTGCAAAATCATATCGTCCATAAACACGCGCGTGGCAATCTTTACTTCCGGAAAGGTGGATTGTATCGCCGCTGCCATCGGCCCGGGTGTACTTTCATAATTAATGCCGGCAGGGGTATGCACATCGGTAACCAGGCGGTAAATGTTATCAGTCTGCGTATTGTAGCTATCGCGGCTCAACTCAAACTGCACGTACATCAAAGCAAAAAAGCATACGCAAATACCGGTGCTTAGGCCGATGATGTTTATTGCTGAAAACGATTTGTTGTTTAAAAAATACTTAAGCGAGGTTTTGAAGTAGTTTTTTAGCATGGCGGATGTGATGAGGCGGTAAGATATGAAAAATGAGGCGAAAGGTAAAAGCTAAAAGGTTTTTGCTGCACCGAATTTAGCCCCAAAAGTATCGCTACCACGAGTTACGTCCTTCGAACTAAACCCGCAGTAGCAATTTTTTGCCATGAACTATGAACCATCAACTATGAACTCCCTTACACCAAATACTTACCGACTATCGGCATCCTTCTACCCATACCAAAAGCCTTTGGAGATACCCTCAATATCGGCGGCGTTTGATACCGTTTGTGCTCTGCTGTGTTTACCAGCTTAATTACCCGGCGCACGGTAGCCTCATCATAACCCATTTTAATGATCTCGGCAGATGAGCGGCGCTCTTCTATGTAAACCTGTAATATCTTATCTAAGATATCATATTCCGGCAGCGAGTCGCTATCCTTCTGTCCTGGCCTTAATTCTGCTGAAGGCGGTTTGGTGATGGAGTTAACGGGAATAATTTCCTTGTCTTTATTTATATGCCTTGCCAGCTCAAACACCTGCGTTTTGTACACATCGCCGATAACAGAAATACCGCCGCACATATCGCCATAAAGCGTGCCGTAGCCCACCGCAGCTTCGCTTTTGTTGGAGGTATTAAGCAAAATATAACCAAACTTATTACACATCGCCATCAACAATACCGCACGGCTGCGTGATTGTATGTTTTCTTCGGCAATATTAAACGGCAACCCCTTAAACTGCGGACTTAAAGTCGACTCAAACGCGTCGGTAATATTTCCTATCTGCACAATTTCGTGCATGCAGCCCAGGTTGTCAACCAAATCCTGTGCATCTTTAATGGAGTGGTCGCTGGAGAAATGGGAGGGGAGCAGCACAGCCATCACATTCTTTGGCCCCAAAGCTTCAGCAGCCAGCGCGCATACCACGGCAGAATCAATACCGCCGGATAATCCCAAAATTGCCTGCTTAAAGCCCGATTTGTAAAAGTAATCGCGGATGCCCAATATAAGGCCCTGGTGTATCTGCTCTATGTCGCTTTGGCGCTGTGGTTTCATTGTCGTAGCGTGCTCAAAGCTGATTTCGCCTTTATCGCCCAGCGTATAGTATGCCAGGCTTTCTTCGAAATAAGGCATTTCATCAACCAGCTTGCCTGTACCGTCAAAAATCAACGAGCCGCCGTCGAATATCAGCTCGGTTTGTGCGCCTACATTATTTACATAAAGCAATGGCAGTTGGTAGCGTTTGGCGTTATCCTTTAAAATATCGATACGTTCCTCGTCATGGTTATAGGCAAATGGCGACGCAGCAATGTTAATCATTACATCGGGTTGCTGCTGTATCAGTATGTCCATCGGGCGGGTAACATACAGCGGGTTTTCAATGGTGTTCCACAAATCCTCGCAGATAGTCAGCGCAATGCGGTGGCCTTTAAATTCTATACAGCTAAACTCAGTAGCCGGTTCAAAGTAGCGGTATTCGTCGAAAATATCATAGTTCGGCAGCAGTGCCTTGTTTACGATGGCTTTCACTTTCCCATCTTCAATAAAATAAGCCGAGTTATTTAAATCCTTTCCTTCCGGGCGGTTATTTGGCGTAGGCAGGCCGACGATACAGGCGATACCGTGGCATTCTTCGGCTATTTTTTGTGCAGATGATTCGCAGAGGCCGATAAATTCATTAAACTCAAGGAAGTCGCGCGAGGGATAGCCGCATACGCATAACTCGGCAAATACAACAAGGTCGGCGCCTTCGCTGCGGGCTTTTTTGATGTGGTCGATAATTTTAGCCGTATTCGATTCAAAGTTGCCGACGTGGTAATTGAGCTGTGCTAACGCTATTTTCATTTAAAATTATTCCTGGTTAGATAGATAACAAACGGTTAATTGAGGCCATTTGCATATTTAAATGCAAATAAAAATTATTTTTGCCCAAAGCCCAAACAATGACCGTTTTAAAAACCAAAAAGCCGCTTTATTTAGTTTTTTTACTTATCGCTGTCATTAGCGCCTGTAAAAGCAACAGGAAAGTCGACGTAAGCAATATTCCGGTTGATGTAAAAATTGAGCGTTTCGACCAGGAGTTCGACCAGATGCGCGTTAAGCCGATGGGGCCACAAGCGGCTTACCTGCAACGCAAGTATGGCGTTTTTTACAATAACCTTATTGGCATGATGCTGGAGGATCCGAGGATCAACACAAGGGATACCGGCTATTTTAAACTACTGCACCAGGTTTTTGCTAACCAGCCTTATAACGACCTGAGGCACGACGTGGAAGCGGCTTTTAAAGACGGCCTGGACAACCAGAATGACGAGCTTACCGACGCATTCCGACGCATTAAATACTATTTCCCCAAAAAGCAACTGCCAAAGGTTTATAGCTTTTACTCCGGATTTTATAGCCAGATAATGATAGGAGACGGATATGTGGGTATAGGGCTCGATTTATTTTTAGGGGCCGATTCCCGGTTCTATCCCTCACTTACCGAGATGTATCCGCACTATATATCGCAGTTTTTCAATAAACAAAATATAATACCAAGGGTTATAGAGGGCATAGCGCGTGAGGATATGTTCCCCGAGCCGGACAGTGCGAAAAGCTTGCTTTCGAAAATGATCTACAACGGCAAGATTATGTATTTTATGGACCAGGTACTGCCCGATGTTGGCGACTCCACCAAAATAAGGTACACTTCCGCACAGCTGCAATGGTGTAACCAGTTTAAAGATAAAATCTGGGCTTTTATTTTAAATGAAAACCTGCTTTACGAAACGGATTACCAGAAAATTCAGAAATATGTAAGCGAAGCGCCTTTTACCCCCGGCCTGGGCGAAAAGAATGAGTCAGCGCCTAAGCTGGGTGTATGGACAGGCTGGCAGATAGTACGACAATACATGGAAAAACATCCTAAAGTAACCCTTGCCGAGCTAATGACCGACCCGGATGCGCAAAAGATTTTAAATGAATCGAAGTATAGGGGGAAATAGGGGAGGAGTCTGGAGTCATGAGTCTAAAGTCCTTAGTCGCTAATTGACTAAAGACTTTAGACTTCGGACTAAAGACTTATTTCAATATCGCAAACACCGATTTCAATGCAATTAAAGCACCGATAATAAGGATGATATTAGATATGATGTTGGTATATGGGATATCAACAAAACGCAGGTATATGCCAAGCAAGCCTATTGCAATTGCAACAACCATTAATTTATAGTGACCTTCTGCGTTAGCGTTTTCTATCGAGCTCATTTTGATATCTTTATTAAATGTGCCGCAAATATAATCGGTTTACCTAAAAGTTTAAACGCTATTTGTTAATTTATTTAGGCTGATGACCTGTAAGTGGCTTGTTAGGGTTCTTAGTTTACTGGTCAATTTTTGTATCTATAGTAACTTGCTCCCAGGTATTCAATTCCCCAATGAGGTTTTCTGCGTGCGCTTTGATAGCCTGTAAGGCATCTGAACCTAACACCAGCCTCAAAGGTGTGTGTTCCGATTTTAATGCCGTATCAATTGCACAGGCAGCTTTTAGCGGGTCGCCCTCCTGGGTGTGGTGACTGTTGTCTGCAAACGCACGGGTACCGCCAACGGTGTCGCTATAAGCCTCCATGGCAGGCATTTTTTTCATCGCAGATCCCATCAGGTCAGTGCGGAATGAACCCGGTTCAACAATCAGTACCTTGATGCCAAAAGGCTTGAGCTCGCTTGCCAGCGCTTCCGACAGTCCTTCAAGTGCAAACTTCGAAGCAGAATAAGCCCCAAATCCGGCAAAGGACATTTGCCCACCCATGCTGCTGATGTTCACAATAGCTCCCGATCGCTGTTCCCTAAAGTGAGGAAGCAGGGCACGCGTTACTTTTACCGCCCCAAAAAAATTAGTCTCCAGTTGTGCGCGCAGCTCATCTTCAGGCGTTTCCTCTACCGCGCCAAGTATCCCATAGCCTGCATTATTGATCAAAACGTCGATGCTGCCAAAACGTGCAATTGCCTGGTTAACCGCGGCACTTACATTGCTGTCATTATTTACGTCCATTTTAACAGCCTCTACCTGTGCGGGGGCTATGGCTTTAATTTCTTCGAGTTTGTCTGTTCTTCGTGCCGTTACCACCACATGGTAACCCTGGCTTATAGCGTATTCAGCAAATGCTTTTCCGAAGCCTGATGATGCACCGGTAATGAACCACACATTGGTTTTTGAGCTTTTCATAGTTTTATAGGTCTGGTCAATTTATGCGCAAATATAGCAGGTTGGCAGGATTTCAGGCAAAGAACCACAGGATACTATCTTACCCGTTTATATCGGTATTTACCTTTTATCTCATAATTTAAGAATGTGCCTTTTGAATCAGCGGCCTCCATTTCCCCGAATACGTCTGGGGGCACATTCCTATAATCATAAACCGCACCCGAAGTGTAGGTAATGCGCAAAGTTTGCGCCTCCCGGTTATAATCCATCGCGGCTATTACTGATGACGGCATGATTTATTTTTTTAGAAGCAAGAGCCAAGGGTCAGGAACCAGGACGAAGCCGGCCGTATCTTACGTGAATTTTTTCTGTGTTGGCTCTTGATTCCTGGTTCTTGACTCTCCTCCTAAAACTTTTCCTTCGCTTTCTTGATCACCTTTTCCAAATCGATGCCTTTGCCGAGCACGCCTTTAAATAAATCGCCGGTTTCTTTAAGGCGGTCGATGGAGTTGAAGATGGTAAAATCTTTCATGGTGAGACCGGGCCTTACTTCGTCCCACGATAGTGGCATCGACACCGTCGCTCCGGGCTTTGGGCGTAATGAATATGGACCGGCAATAGTAGCGCCGGGTCGGTTCTGCAGAAAGTCGAGGTACATTTTGCCCTTGCGGTTGGCCACCATCCGCTCCAGGCTGGTATAGTCGGGTATTTGTTTGTGAACGATGTTGACGATAATACGCGCAAACATTTGCGACTGGTCGTAATCGTACTTAGCATCCAATGGTATATAAATATGCATACCCGTTGAGCCTGAGGTTTTGCAAAACGATGGCACGTTCAGGGCGTCGAGCACTTTTCTTACTTCCTGCGCTGCGGCTATAACCTGGTCGAATGTGTTTTTATCCGGGTCAAGGTCAATTACGCAATAGTCCGGATTATCCGGCGATTGTATGCGGCTGAACCAGGGGTTCATCTCAATACAGCCTAACGATGCCATCCAAAGCAGCACCGCCTCATCGCTGCCTACCAGGTATTCCTTGTGCTCGCCTTCGCTGGTAGTGTAGGGGAATGTTTTGGTTATCCAGTCGGGCGCTTTGCCGCTTATGTCTTTCTGGTAAAAGCTCGATCCGTGTATGCCGTTCGGAAACCGGTTGAGCGACATCGGCCTGTCCTTTAAATAGGGAAGAATATATTCAGCCACCTGGTAATAGTAGTTGAACATATCGCGCTTGGTCACGCCGTCTTCAGGCCAGTAAACTTTGCTCAGGTGGGTAAACTTTAAGTCATGCCCGCAAATCTTACGCACCTGGGTTTCATCCTTAGGGTTTAGCAGTGTTTTGCGCGATTTATCCTTTGGCGGTTTAATAGCGCTGGTGTGCGTCTCTTTGCTTGCCGGAGCTGTTTGTTCGTCTACTTCTTCAACAGTTTCGGTTGTATCCTTTGGCGTTTCCAAAATTACCTCCTTTGCTTTTTTATCGGTACGCATGCCTTTAAATGACGCTTGCCTGAAAACACCATCGCTGGTAACCTCCGCAAATGCAACCTCGCCAACCAGCTCCGGCTTTAGCCAGGTCGGTTTGGCCCCCAGTCGCTGTGGCCTGAACCGGGATGGCTTGTCCACATCCGGCTCTACATCAAACGGACTTTTATCGATGATAAGCGGTTTAAACTGCGCCTTCATTTCCTTTTGCATCTTATCGTTAAACCCGGTACCTACTTTGCCTACATATTGCAGCACCCCTTTATCATACACCCCCATCGTCAGTGCACTGAAGGGTTTACTCGTACCGGCATTTTTGGTAAAACCTGCAATTACTATTTCCTGCCGGCGATGGACTTTTATCTTTAACCATTCTTTCGAACGCAAGTCGGACGTATAAACGCTGCTGGCTTTTTTGGCGATGATACCTTCCAGACCGATCCGCTCTGCCGCACTAAAAAACTCAACCCCGTTTGCCTCGAATACTTTGCTTTGGCGAATGTTATCGCTATCGGTGGGTAATATATCTTTCAGGATGGCCAGGCGGTCGCGCAGGGGCAGACTGGTTAGATTTTTGCCTTCGTACCAAAGGATATCAAAAACATAATATACCAACTGTCCATCGGCCTCGCTGCGCCAGTTTTGCAGCGCACCAAAGTCGGAGATGCCTTTATCATTCAGCACCAGTATCTCGCCATCTATTACCGCGTTAATTTTCCAGCTTTCTAAAGTTTTTTTGATGGGATAAAATTTGTCGAAAGGAAGGTTGTTCCGGGAGATGAGCTCCACTTCGCCCTTATTTATAAATCCAAGCGCACGATAGCCATCCCATTTTACCTCGTATAGCCAGTCGGGGTCGTCAAAAGGTTCATCCACCAGGGTGGCTTTCATGGGTTTGATATTCCTCGGCATAGCGCCTTTCGGCGCGGATTTTATAAGCGCCTTAACATCGGCCCCAGCCGTATCCACCAGCGGAACATTTGTGTCGTTAGCCACCACTTCTTCAACCGGTTGCGGCGCGCTTTTTTTTTTCGTTTTGGGCTTTTCCTCTTTTATATCTTCTTCATGCCCATGCTGCCATACCTTATCGCTGTTTTTTTCCATATCGGCTATGGTCTTACCGGAAACTACGGACTTGTCCAGCTTGGTAATGTCTTTTGCAGAAACGTAATCGTCTTTATGCTTAATGAGCAGCCAGGCATTTTCACCCATGCCGTGGGTTTTTACCATAGCAAACTCACCACGGAGCTTCTCGCCATGTAACCTGATCTTCAGGTCGCCCGATTTTAGCTGACTAAGCAACAGCTTTTCCTGCGCCTTTTTGCCTTTTATTTCCTCAATCGGCTCGTAGGTGCCTTCGTCCCAAACAATAACAGTTCCGCCGCCATATTCGCCTTCGGGAATGATGCCTTCAAAAGTCCGGTAATCATACGGATGGTCTTCTACCATCATGGCAAGCCGCTTGGTTTTGGGGTCGGTGGAAGGGCCTTTAGGTACAGCCCAGCTTTTCAGCACGCCATCCATCTCCAGCCTGAAATCATAATGCAGGCGAGAGGCATCGTGCTTTTGAATTACAAAAGTCAACTTATCTCTGTCCTTGCTTTTGCCTGCCTTTGGCTCGGCGGTTTTCGTGAAGTCGCGCTTCTCTTTATATTTTTCCAGGCTGCTCATAGTATATAATAAACAAGCGCATTTAGGAAATGGTTTTCCCGGATGGAAAATCAATCAATAGCCCCGGTAGTTTCGCCACAAGATAGAAGTAAACAGAGTTTCGCCGGACGAGCAAAAAAAAATCGATACGATTAGCCGACGGCTGTAAATTTGACCGCCAACGACCAATCGATATCGATACTTTATAGTGTTATGTTAATAACTTGGGTTAACACAACTTAACACATTTTAAGATTTTTTTAAATTAAAACATTGATATACAGTATATTAAATAAAATCTGGCTTAATATTGTGTAAGCGAAGTTTTCCACATTTTAATGGCAAATCATCAATTTTAACCTACTGAAAAAAACATCGGGATCATGCTTTCGCCACCACTGGTTTCTTAAACCTATACCTTATATATATACCAGCAAAAATCAGCACCACAAAAACCCAAAGATAGCCTATGCCCAGTAGTACATTCTGAAACATAAGCCAACCACTACCCAGGGCATTGCCTAAAGCGCTGAAAAACGGCAGCCGGTAGCTCGATGGATCATCATCAGCAATTGTTTCTTTATAAATGGTGTTGCTTTGGTAAAAGCCGAGGCTTACCACGCTGTTCTTTACTGCATCGTCAATTTCACGGTTACCTATTTGCTGGTCCACCATATCGTCCTTAAGCAATAATACGTTTGCCGGATTTTTAATAACAACCTTTCCTGCTTTTTGCTGGCTTATTAGCTCAGCGCGGTTTTTCAGCTTCATACGTGCCGAAAGATAATCGAGTGTTTTATCGCTGATATCCATTTGCCGGCTGTTTACATACAGGCCCATTTTCTCTACCTTGTTCATAAACTCTTCCAGTTTTTCGGTAGGAATTTTTACAGTAACCTCGCCGGCGGTGCTCACAGCCGTTACCCGCACTACCGAATCGCTGCTTTTACGCACATCAGTGCTGCGCACCGGGTATGACGTTACGCGGTTGTGCGTTACCAGGCCGTTGTAGCCTTTTGTCAGTGACGATACATCCTCGCAAGTTTGCTGCACGTTTTTAACCTTGATACGCATGTCGGCAGTCTTAATAAGTTTTAGAGAAGCGATAGTATCAGCTGCAACCCCTTTCATTAGCGTGTCAGCATTTGAGGCGGTAAACTCTTCAGAGCCACTTTTTCCTTTACATGCTGCCAGCAGGACAATGCCTGCCAGCAACATAACTACAATTCTTGTTTTCATAATTCGGGATCGGTTTTAGGATTAAGTATCAGTTTCTTTTTGTTGATGCGTTTTATCACTATCCAGGTCAGTAAGCCAAGCGGCAGCAGTACCCATGCTTTCATCAGCATGGCGATAAAATCTATAAATACATCCCATCCCTCCTTCATCGAGGTGTCGATGCGGTGCGCAGCCGGTTCGTTGTATGTGTTTGGATTACTACTGGCTAAAACTTCTTTGGTAACCACGTCATTTTCGTAAAAAGTCAAGGCGATAACACCCATTTTGGCAGAGTCGGCTATGCGGCGGTTTTCGATCTGCTTATCAACCATGTTGTTTTTTAATTCCAGGATGTCTCTCTGGCTTTTGGCTGCTGCGGGTTTGTTGCTTTCTGCAGTCGCCAGTTCGGCTTCGTTCTTCAGCTTTAACTGTGTCGAAAGATAGTCGAGCGTCTTATCGTTCACATTTAAATGACTGCTGTCGATATGTATGCCCATGCGCGTTACCTGCAACAAGAACACTTCGAGGTAAGCCGGCGGAACTTTAACCGTCATCTCGGCAGTGGGCCGGCTAACGGTAACCCGCATAATAGAATCGTCGTTACGCTTAAAGTCCTGCTGACTTTGCGGGGCGGAGCTGATAGTTTGATAAACGATGGTACCTTTCAAATCGGCGGTAAGCGCGGCTACCTGTTCGGCGGTTTGCTGCACGCTTTTAACTTTAAAGTGGATGTCGGCTTTTTGTACCACGCGGCGTATCGGCAGCGTGGTGTCGGTTTTGTGCGATTTGTGTACTGTGATTTTTTTTGCAGTACTGTCGGCTGATTTTCGGAATACTACTTTTTCGGTTGTGTTGCTGTCTGCCGATTGTGATTTTTCGGTGATAACGTTAGCATTTTCAGTAGTGTCTGCGGATGATGAAGAGGTCATTTTTCCTTTGCATGCGCAAAGCAGCCCCAGCCCCGCTAACAGCGGGATTAGATGTTTAGTTTTCATAATAAAATTTTGTTTTGTTTGTTTTTTGGTACTTATTGATACCGGGAAGGGCTAAAAGGTAACCTTATCGAAATAATTGGACAGGTACCCCTGTGGGCAGTTTTGAGTATACAGTTGGCAAGTGCGGGCAAAGGAGCCATTTTCCGTTATCGCTTTAACAACCCTTGAAAGAATTAGGTCTTAAGGGCATCCGGCAAAAGCGCGCAACGATTGATTTTTTTAAATGTTGTGCAAATGCCATCGCATGTGTTCAAAAAACACAGTTGATTTGCCAAACGGAGGTAAACTTTTGAGCGATAAGTGCTTATCAGGAGACCACTCAATGGCAATATATTTACCCTTTTTAAGCGGTTTTATGCGCAATAAATACTTATTTAGAATTGATATAAATTAGATATTGGTGTCATTTATTTGTCACTGATACTGTAATAAATTTTACTTTTGTGCTTGAAAAAATCGGGTTATACATACATTTCTCTGTGAATATCAATCTTTAACAATAACATTATTTAGTATAAATACGCTTTATGAGGAGTTTCTCATTGATTTTTAAACAATTCTCACGGTCGGTTTTACTGGTTGCCTGTTTCGCCTTTTTAGGTACGCAGGCACACGCTCAGGGGGATGCAGCAAAGGGCGAGGCCCTGTTTAAGGCTAAGTGTACTGCGTGTCACAAAGTCGAATCCCAGGTTGTCGGTCCGGCTTTAGGTAAGCTGGTGACTGAAGAAACTGACGATAAATATCTTATCAAGTGGATTCAAAACAACCAGGCACTGATCGCTGCAAACAATCCGAAAGCAGTTGCTATCTACAAGCAGTTCAACAGTGCAAACATGACCATTTTTGCTGATTTGAGCGATGGTGATGTTACTAATATCTTAACCTTTATCCGTGCTGACTGGAAAGTGAAATCGGCGGCTCCCGCACCGGGTACTAACACGGCTGGTGCTGTTGCTGAAGATAAAGGCCCAAGCAAAATCCTTATCTTCTCGCTGTTAGGCGTTATTGTTATTGCCTTTATCATCATACTGGTATTAAACAAGGTAATTGCTACGCTTGAACGCATGCTGGTTAAAAACCAGGGTGTGTTGCTTTCTGAAACTGAAGAAGGAGAAGCTGGTGAGCAGGTTGATAAATTAGCATGGCTGAAAAAGCTGGCCCGGAATAAAAAGTTTGTGTTCTTTGTGCTGATATGCGGTACCTTATTTGTAGGTGTGTGGGGATTTCTGGGTTTGTGGACTACTAACGTGCACCAGGGTTACCAACCGGTACAGCCGATAAAATTCCCGCATGATTTACATGCCGGCGCAATGCAGATTAATTGCCAGTACTGCCACTCAGGCGCTTACAAATCAAAAAATGCGTCAATACCATCATTAAATATTTGTATGAACTGCCACAAAACTGTGAAAACAGAGTCGCCGGAAATACAAAAGATTTATGCTGCTTTGGGTTATGACCCTAAGACAACCAAATACGACAGCACAAAGGCGCACCCAATGCAGTGGATTCGTATCCACAACCTGCCTGATTTGGCTTACTTCAACCACTCGCAGCATGTAAAAGTTGGCAAAATAAAATGCCAGACTTGCCACGGTCCGGTTGAGACCATGAAAGAGGTTTACCAATACTCACCACTGACCATGAAATGGTGTATTCAGTGCCACAAGCGTACCAACGTTGACTACAAAGACAACGCCTACTATACAAACTTAGAGCAGGTGCACAAGCTGCTGAAAGACGGTAAGCAACCTACTGCCGCATTAATGGGTGGTATCGAGTGCGGTAAATGCCATTATTAATATTAGTAAAACGTAGCATTACAGTTTATATAGCTTAAATGGATAGCAATAAAAAATACTGGAAAGGTTTAGAAGAGCTGAACAAAACCCCGGAATTTGTTGAATTAAACAAACACGAATTTGCGGAGCCTATTCCTATCGAAGAAGTTTTAACCGGTGGCGGTTTAACGGGCCGCACCCCCCGTCGCGACTTTTTAAAAGCACTTGGTTTTGGTGTTGGTGCTGTTACGCTAGCTGCTTGCCAGCCGGTGCCGGTACACAAATCAATGCCTTACCTGATAAAGCCGGAAGAAGTTACTCCGGGCGTGCCTAACTACTACGTATCTACGTACGATGGACAGGCTATCTTAGTAAAAACCCGCGAAGGCCGTCCTATTAAAATTGAAGGTCATCCAAATGATATTATAGCAAAAGGCGGTGCAAGTGCTCAGGCGCAGGCTTCGGTACTTGATTTGTATGATGTAAACCGCTTCCAGTACCCGGTAAAAGACGGTTCACAAACCGGTTGGGCACAGGTAGATGATTTTGTAGTGCGCGAGCTTTTAGCGATTAAAGCAGGTGGCAAGAAAATCGCCATCGTTTCATCAACAGTAACAAGCCCTTCAACTTTGGGTGTTATTGCCGATTTCATCAAGCAATTCCCCGCTACCAAACATATCAATTACGATGCGGTATCATATACAGGCATCATCCAGGCCAACCAGAACAGCTTCGGTAAGGCAGTGTTGCCTCACTACAACTTCGACAAGGCCGACGTTATCGTAAGCTTTGCAGCTGATTTCCTGGGTACATGGATTTCTCCTGAAGAGTTCACCCGCCAGTATGTTTCTAACAGGAACAGCAAATCACTGGAAGAAAAGAAAATGTCGCGCCACATACAGTTTGAAACCGGCTTAAGCCTTACCGGTTCAAACGCCGATGTAAGGGTGCCAATCAAACCATCAGAAGAAGGTGCTGCGCTGATAGCTTTATATAACGCCGTATCAGGCACTGCATTAGCAGGGCCAAAACTGAGCAGCCCGGCTGCGCAAAATGCAATAACCATAGCTGCTAAAGAGCTGCTTGCTGCTAAAGGCAAAGCATTGGTAGTTGCAGGTGCAAACGATGTGGCTACACAAATATTGGTAAATGCCATCAACTCCCTGTTGGGCAGCTATGGTACTACTATCGATTTAGACAATCCATCACTGCAATACGCAGGTAACGACGTTGATTTTGACGGTCTTGTTAGCGATATGAATGCAGGCGCGGTTGATGCTGTGTTCTTCCTGAATGCTAACCCTGCTTACGATTACTATAACAGCAAAGCAATTGCTTCAGGCTTGAAGAAAGTTCGCCTAAAAGTATCGTTTGCTTCAAGTGCCGACGAAACTGCTGCACTTTGTAACGTTGTTGCTCCAAATCACCATTATTTGGAATCATGGGGTGATGATAACGCACTGTCGGGTTACTATACAATCATGCAGCCGGCCATTAACCCGGTATATGAAACCCGCCAGGCTGAGCAGACGCTGATGAAGTGGAGCGATAACCCTGCCAAAGATTATTACACATATGTACGCAATAACTGGGACACTAACCTGCTTGCAAAAGGTGGTTTATCAGGCCAAAAAGGCTGGGAGCAGTTGCTGCAGACCGGCTTTGTAAAAGAAGCGTCTAAAGCTGCCGGTTCATATTCGTTCTCGTTAAGCCTTGGTGCAGTTGCCCAAACCATATCGGAACACAGCGCTAAGCTTTCTGCGGGTAATGGCAAAATGGAATTGTCGCTTTACCAAAGCCCTGCTTTGCGCGATGGTAAACGTGCCAACAACCCATGGCTGCAGGAATTGCCTGACCCTATTTCGAAAGTTACCTGGGACAACTTCGTGGCGATGTCTGCCGCAGATATGAAAGCCAAAGGCTTACAGGATAGCGATGTAGTTAAGATTGAAGCTGATGGTTATTCAATATCCTTACCGGTATTGGTACAGCCTGGTCAAACAAGGGGTACTATATCGGTAGCTGTTGGTTACGGACGTACAGTTTGCGGTCCCGTAGGTATTAATGTTGGTAAGAACGCATTTCCGTTCACCAGCTTATTGAATAAAACAGTACAAACAAATGCTGTCGTTTCGGTAACGCCAACCGGCGAGAACTGGCCGCTGGCTCAAACGCAAACACACCACTCTATCGAAGGCCGTAACAGCATCATTAAAGAGGCTACTTTTGTTGAATACAAAAAGAACCCTGGTGCCGGCACTGGCAAAGAAGAGGGCCATAAGGAATACAAACCGGATTTGTTCTGGCAAAACTGGAGAGAAGATAAGCCTAAATACGATTGGGTAATGGCTATCGACCTTAACGCTTGTACCGGTTGCGGCGCCTGTGTGGTAGCTTGCAACGCCGAAAACAACGTGCCTATTGTAGGTAAAGATGAAGTTCGCCGCCGCCGCGAAATGCACTGGATACGTATTGACCGTTACTACAGTTTTGATGATAAAGGCGATGGCGGTGTAACCCGTGAGCACGAAATTGCGCGACTGAAAGATGAGGATTTAGACAATGTAAGAGTTGTTTATCAGCCGATGCTTTGCCAGCACTGCGATCACGCACCGTGCGAAACTGTTTGCCCGGTATTGGCGACAGTACACTCGAGCGAAGGCATAAACCACATGGCATACAACCGTTGCGTGGGTACACGTTACTGCGCAAACAACTGCCCTTACAAAGTTCGCCGCTTTAACTGGTTTAACTACTGGAATGACTCGCGCTTTGATAACTACCTGAACAACGAGCATACACAATTAGTGCTTAACCCGGATGTGGTAACACGTTTCCGTGGTGTGATGGAAAAATGCTCGATGTGTATTCAGCGTATACAGGCAGGCAAGCTGAAAGCTAAAATTGAAAATCGCCCGCTTAAGGACGGAGAAATTAAAATGGCCTGCCAGCAAACCTGCTCGGCTAACGCTATCATCTTCGGTAATCAAAATGACCCTGAATCGGAAGTTTCAAAAGCTTTAAGAAGCGAAAGAACCTACTATGTTTTGGAAGAGCTTAACGTTAAGCCAGGCATTGGTTACCAGACAAAAATCAGGAATATATCAGAAATTGAGGCTTAAAATATACAAGAGAGAGAAATAAAATATGGCATCTCATAGTGAATCGATAATCAGGGAACCGTTAATTACGGGAAAAGACATCACGTACGCCCAAATTACCAATGATGTGCTCCGCCCTGTTGAAAATATGCCAGGCAAAGCATGGTGGATAGGTTTTTCTGTTGCATCATTAGGCGCCTGCCTTTGGGTTTTCGCAATCAGCTACACCTTTTGGTATGGATTAGGAGCCTGGGGCTTAAATAAAACAATAGGTTGGGCCTGGGACATCACCGGTTTCGTGTGGTGGGTAGGTATCGGTCACGCCGGAACGCTTATTTCGGCGATATTGTTACTGTTCCGTCAAAACTGGCGTAACTCCATCAACCGGTCTGCCGAGGCGATGACTATCTTTGCGGTAATCTGCGCGGCTACTTATATCCTGGCTCACATGGGCCGCCCGTGGATGGCGCTGTTCTCGCTGCCAATCCCTAACCAGTACGGTTCGTTATGGGTTAACTTTAACTCACCGCTTATCTGGGACGTATTCGCGATATCAACTTACTTCTCGGTGTCACTGGTATTCTGGTACACAGGTTTACTGCCCGATTTGGCATCTATCCGTGACCGTGCAACAGGCCTCCGCAGAAAAATTTACTCAGTAGCTTCATTCGGCTGGACAGGCTCTGTAAAAACCTGGCAGCGTTTCGAAACAGTATGTTTGATTTTAGCAGGTATATCAACGCCGCTGGTACTTTCGGTACACACCATCGTATCCATGGACTTTGCTACCTCGCTTGAACCAGGCTGGCATACCACTATCTTCCCGCCATACTTCGTTGCGGGTGCTATATTCTCAGGTTTCGCAATGGTACAAACGTTGTTGCTGGTAACCCGTAAGGTATTGGGTCTCGAAAACTATATCACCATGTTCCATATAGAAGCGATGAACAAAATCATCCTTTTAACAGGTTCAATTGTTGGTGTAGCTTACTTAACAGAGTTCTTTATTGCTTACTACTCAGCAGGCGAATACGAACAATATACCTTCCTTAACAGGTTTATCGGTCCGTACTGGTGGGCAGGCTGTATGATGTATGGTTGTAACGTATTAATGACCCAGTTAATGTGGTTCAAGAAAATCCGTACAAACATTCCTATTTCATGGGTATTGTCAATCGTAGTAAACATTGGTATGTGGTTTGAAAGGTTTGTAATTATCGTAGTATCGTTACACCGCGACTTCGTTCCGTCAAGCTGGGCAATGTTTTATCCAACCTGGGTTGATATGAGCGTATTCATCGGTTCAATTGGCTTATTCTTCACCATGTTCCTGTTGTTTATCCGCGTATTGCCGTCAATAGCAATGGCCGAAGTGAAGCTGATACTGAAGAGCTCGAGCGAGCAGGCTAAACTGAAACTGATTAAAGCCGGACATGTTGAGCAGGAAGAAGTTCAGTTCTATAAAGAGTCGTTAACATCGTTTGACAGCGTTGACATTAACGATTATAAATAAATTAAGAAGATGAGCAAAACGAAATATATTTTAGGCCTTTTTGCAGATCCTGATGAGCTGATGCACGGGATTGATACTTTGCAAAAAAATAGTGTTCCGATTTACGACGTTTACACCCCGATGCCCATTCACGGTATCGAGCGTAAGCTGGGTATCAAAGATTCGCGTTTAGGTTATGCAGCTTTTTTGTTTGGTTGCCTGGGCGGTACTACCATATTCAGCATGGCTTATTTTATGCTGGTGCATGACTGGCCGATGAACATTGGTGGTAAGCCTGCCTTTGCAATCCCCGATTTTGTGCCAATTACTTTCGAATGGACCGTTTTATTTACCGCATTCGGTATGACGCTTACCTTCTTCTACGCCACGCACCTGTTCCCGGGCCGTACGCCAAGGGTAATGGATTTAAGGGCGACTGATGACAGGTTTGTTATTGCCATCGATGCTAAAGGAAACATTCCGCACGACGATATCACCAATTTATTAAAAGAAGCAGGAGCAGTAGAAGTTAAGCATAACGATAGAAAATATGTTAGCTATGAATAAAAATAGAATATTGGGCATAACGGTTATTGCTATTGCTGTTACGGTGATTGTTTCATCGTGCAAGGACAAAAGGAGTACCGGATGGGAATACGCTCCCAATATGTATGAGCACATTGCATACGACCCCGACCAAAAGAACGACAACTTTAAAGATGGCAAAACTGCACAATTGCCGCCGGCGGGTACTACCCCTGTGGGCTTTGTGAGATTTGATTATCCAAATACAAAAGAGGGCTATGAACAGGCTGGTGTTGATGTAAAAACTACTTTACCGCAAACACAGGCAAATTATACCGAAGGTAAAGTGTTGTTCGAGCATTTTTGTTCTCCGTGCCACGGTGTAACCGGTAAAGGCGATGGTTTAGTGGTTGCCCATGGCTTCCCGCCTCCGCCATCATACTCAAGCGGTGCTTCATCACGCGGCGGCAATATGAAAGATCTGACAGACGGTAAAATTTATCATACTATTACTTATGGTGTAAACGCAATGGGTTCGTATGCTTCACAGCTCGAGCCTAAAGAACGCTGGCAAGTAATTATGTACGTTCACCATTTACAAACTTTATAAGCAATTATTAATGAATACTTCTCATAGTTTCGACGAGCAATATGAATTTAAAGGCAGGGCAAAATCCTGGAGCCTGATCATGATCGTTATTGGCGTGATCGGACTGCTTGCCACTTTCTTTATAAATGGCGAACGCGCTTTTGCAAATTTATTGCTTAACGGTTATTACATGTCGTGCGTTTGTATTTGCGGCATTTTCTTCTGCGCACTACAATATGTTGCCCAGGCGGGCTGGTCTGCTTCAGTTTTGCGCGTTCCGCAGGCGCTGGCTAAGGTTTTACCTTATGCAGGCATCATCCTGCTGGCAATCATCTGCGCGGGTTTATTTTTAACACACCAGGGCCCTAACGAAGAAGGCAAAGTTACCGCTATTCCGTACCTGTATAAACTTTGGGCGCTTCACGGCGTTACCGACAGCCACAGCGAAAATTTTGATGCAATTATCACCGCTAAGTCTGGTTATTTAAATATTCCGTTCTTTTTAATCCGTTTGGTGATTTATTTAGGCAGCTATGCGCTACTTGGCCGTATGCTGGTTAAATATTCAAACAACGAGGATGAGCTTGGCGGTTTGTTTAACTATAAAAAAAGCTTCAAGATATCAGTATTATTCCTGTTAATATTTGGCTTCACTATCCCGCTGTTTGCCTTTGATACCATCATGAGCTTAGAAGCGCATTGGTTTTCTACAATGTTTGGCTGGTACAACTTTGCTGCCCTTTGGGTAAGCGGATTATCAGTTATCACCCTGTCATTAATATTATTACGCAAGGCCGGTTACATGCAATGGGTTACAGAAGATCACCTGCACAACCTTGGTCAGTTGATGTTCGGTTTTTCTATATTTTGGACTTATTTGTGGTTCGCCCAGTTCCTTTTAACCTGGTATGCAAACATTCCTGAGGAAGCTGCATATTTCTACAGGAGATGGGAGCCGCAGTTTAAACCATGGTTCTGGTTAAATATCATCGTGAACTTCCTTACACCGCTATTGGTACTGATGTCCCGCGATTCGAAACGTAAAACAGAGCTGCTAAAGGTTGCGTGTATTATATTGATATGCGGTCACTGGCTTGATTACTGGCAGATGATTATGCCTGGCACCATAGGCGTGAAGGGTGTTGGGGAATGGTACTCACCTATGATCCTGGTTGATTTCGCCACCTTTGTTGGTTTTGCAGGATTGATGGTTTGGATGTTTGGCAATGCTTTAAGCAAGTTTAAATCGCTTGTTCCTAAAAAGCACCCGCTGCTTCAGGAAAGCCTTCATCACCACATATAATAATTGTTATTTTTGCACTTTAATAAAAGAATACCAAACAACCATTAAAATGGGATTCAGACATCTAATAAATTCTAAAAAAACACAGGCGTTTTTCGCGGCGTTCGTGCTGTTTGGCACTAATCAGCTGATGGCGCAAACATCTGCTGCGGGCAACGTGCCCCAGGTTGACAAAGGCGCTATGTGGATAGGCGTTGCCTATAACACTTTATTAATTTTAGTAGCGGCAATTTGCGTTGGCATAGTGGGTAAAATATTAAAGGTTTATGATCTTACCCAAAAAATGCAGGGCAAGAAAGGCGTTAACTGGAACACCATTATGGGTGTTTGCTGTGCGCTATTTCTTATTGCAGGCATGTATGGCGCTTTCTGGTCAATATTTGTACAGGGAAGCATGACCTTACCGATGCCGGGATCTGAACACGGTCACCTGATTGACGATATGTTCATGACTACTACTATCCTTACAATGATAGTATTCGTTTTAACCCAGATATGTTTGTTTGGTTTCGCATTCTATTACCGCAATTCTGAAAAACGCAAGGCTCACTTCCTTCCGCATAACAACACCATCGAGAAAATCTGGACAATTGTACCGGCTATCGTTTTAACCGTATTGGTAGTATTCGGATTTTTTACCTGGCAAAAGATAATGAACAGCACCGAGCAAAAAGGTGACCTGAACGTTGATGTTACCGGCCGCCAGTTTGAATGGAAATTACGCTATCCTGGAGCCGATGGTAAACTTGGCCCTTTAAACTTTAGATTGAGCTCGCCTAATAATGTATTGGGTGTTGATTTTAAAGACAATCGCAGCATGGATGACCAGTCTGCTGATACTTTAGTTCTTCCTGTAAACAGACCTGTAAGGATTAATATTCATGCACAGGATGTGATCCATAGTGTTTTCATGCCGCATTTCCGCTTACAGCTTAACGCAGTACCCGGCTTACCAACCTTCTTCAGATTTACGCCTACCATCACTACTGAGGAAATGCGCAAAAAAGTAAACGACCCTAACTTTGATTACCTGCTTTATTGCAACAAAATATGTGGTTCAGGCCACTGGAACATGCAGAAGGTAGTTCGCGTTGTATCACAGGCTGAATACCAGGGCTGGATTGCAAGGCAAAAACCTTACCTGAATGATCAATTGCGTAAAGAACTTAAATTTGCTGATGCCGCAACACCGGCAGTTCCTGTAAAAGCAGTATCAAACACGTTAGCGTTAAACAAATAATATTATAAGAGTAACGATTATGTCAACATTAGCAGTTCACGATCACGGCGTAGTACATCACGAAGAAGGTCACGAACACCACCATAAAGCAACTTTTCTAAATACCTACGTATTTAGCCAGGACCATAAATATATTGCCAAGCAGTTTCTTGTAACAGGTATTGTTATGGCTTTTTTCGCCATGGTTTTATCTTTATTGTTCAGAATCCAGCTGGCTTATCCTGATAAAACGTTCCCTTTTCTTACAACGCTTTTAGGCTCTCATTTTGCACCCAACGGCCGCATCAGCGCCGATTTCTATATGTCGCTGGT
>Ga0105239_10000085_pt1 | contig 130560 bp, 140 predicted proteins | sample KBSC44metaG_FD_92761 | JGI IMG/M metagenome (GOLD analysis project Ga0105239, IMG submission 92761) | Corn rhizosphere microbial communities from Kellogg Biological Station, Michigan, USA - KBS C4-4 metaG | ecosystem: Host-associated > Plants > Roots > Rhizosphere > Soil | place: Michigan... | reverse complement strand
CCCCCTGGGGTGTTCACAGTGCTTTTGGTAGCGGGCGTAGCGATCCCCAGGGGATCGTTTTACCTTGTTGTTATCCCCCCCCCCCCCCTCGCCCCGTCATTGGGACAACGTTGCGAATAAGTTTCCCCGCAAAAGATAAATATCTACCCACTCGGATAGATCATAGCGTAAACTGATCGAATGGTCACCCCGGGGTGGCCCTCGGCCCAGACCACAATGGGGTTGACAAAGGGCAAATCATAGGAAAACGTTTTCCTCGGGTACCAACATGGTGACCTTCGGTGTCACGACGTAAATGGGAATAATTATCTGGGACTGGATCTACGTTGGGGCTGATCAGCCGTTTGTTTTCTTTTCTTTTCTTTGCTTTTCTTGCCCTCGACTGACACACTTTTCTTGTTCCCCAAAACAAAGAGAAACATTATACAAAATGGCTGTAGATCCCAAGGGCAAGACTGCCATCGTCACGGGCGCGGGCTCAGGTGTGTCTGGACGGATGGTTCTAAATCACCCCTATTGCATATGTACAATAACACTAACAGAAGTGAACGGTTAGGCATCAACCTAGAATTCGCACGGCTGCTGCTCCAGAACGGCGCGAATGTCGTATTTGCAGACATCGCACTGCGGCCGGAGGCGCAAGCGTTGATCGACCAGTACCAATCCTGCCCCAAGGCGGTGTTCCAGAAAACCGATGTCGCCTCGTGGACAGATCTCGAGAACATGTTCAAGGCCGGCGTGGAGCAGTTCGGAACCATCGACATCGTCTGCCCCGGCGCGGGGGTGTTCGAGCCCCACTGGTCCAACTTCTGGTATCCGCCAGGAAGCCCTGAGTCGAAGGATGACCGGTTCGGCGATCGGTATCGCTCCGTCGACATCAATTTGACGCATCCCATCCGTGTCACGCAGCTGGCGATCGCACATTTCCTCGGCTCGTCGCCGCCCGCGAGCCCCAGTAACCCGAAGTCGATTGTGCATATCGCTAGTGTTGCCGGGCAGAGTGCCTCGCTCCCGTTTCCCATTTACCACGCGACGAAGCATGGGGTTCAGGCGTTGGTGCGTTGCATGGAATCACTGGAGCAATCCCATGGGATACGAGTGACGGGGCTGGAACCTGGCGTGGTGAAGACACCGCTGTTCACGGAGCACCCGGAGAAACTAAAGGCCATAGACGAGGAGAAGGACGCGTGGGTCACGCCCGAGCTGGTCGCGGAGGTCATGCTCGCGTGCGTCAAGGATGACAGCATTCCCGCATTCCCGGGGGCAGAGGCTGGAACGAGTAGCGAGGTTGTCAAGATCCAGGGCGGGTCTTGTCTGGAGGTGCTGGCGAGGAGGGTGCGTGATGTTCCGATGTTCAACAACCCTGGGCCAATGGCTGGTGGTGAGGCCGGTGGCGCGGTCAGTAATATGATGGAATTTTATGGTGATGTCAACGCCTTGTTGCAGCCTGGTTGGGGACAATAAATGACCCCTGAATTTCAAGGGAGCCAAGAGATAGAGTGAGAGCATCAGTTTCGCCTAGAAGATGGATCAGGCAACCGCCAGTAGAGTGCGAAGTCCTTGAAGCCTATCTGCAAAGATTTAGTACTTGAGGTCGATTTTGATCGTAGAGAAAAATGATTCCCTAGCGCATGGGAAACTCGGAGTCGTCTTTCATTGGATGCCGAGCGAAGCAGTTTTGGGACCCGTGAATCTGCATATGACTTCAAGTTGAGAGCAATCCATAGAGATCGCCAGATCCTGTCGTTTCTGAAGTTGAAATCAACAACTAGTGGAAACCATAAAGGCGCACCAGAATGAGTGGATGAAGGGATGGAGCTGCGTCCAGGAGCTCAGTACATGAAGCAGCTCGACCAAGGTCTTCCTACCGCGCGCACGCGAACCCCATGACCCATTACGGCCTGGAACATGACGAAGCACAACTGTCGATCCGAGTCCAAATGAGGAAGACTCCGCTGAATACTGTTCTCTCCGTAGTGAAAACGGTGGGCGGACGTGTTTGGGTGGACGACCATCCCGCGACATGGGAACCAAACATGAGAGCGGTAGGAGCGCCGATCTGCTTTGCCAAAGGCACATATTAATCGAGGCTTGGGCCTAATGGAATGAGGCTACCCAGTTTCAGTGTGAGATGAGCCCACACACTACAGTTTCTCTGTAGATGAAAGAACAGTGGCACCCAAGCAGACAGTCGTGAGGACGAATTGTAAAGCTCATAAGGTGATGACAGAGGTTCGAGGCGCATATCCGTGGAAGGACCAATACTGTAATAGGGAGTCGAAGCGTTGCCAGGTGTCAAATCGATGCAGACGCTCTCCCAACAAATTGCGTTGGCCGCATCAGACCCCGGCACGCCTAATGATATGGTGATAATCCCGGTTCTGCTCTCGTCCACATCTTCTGCTGGAGGCGACTCTCAGTCATCAGGCTCCAGCATCTGGAATTCTCGAATTGTCCACTCGAAAACGTTATCATCTTTGAATCCTTGTCGATAGGAGAGTTTGGTGAACGTCTTCCGGAGGTGCTGATAGTCTGGTCGATCTGCCTTCCGCAAACTTTTCACATGTAATTCATATAGCTTTCGAATTCAGTGGGTAGTCCTTCACAAAGTTCGTGAGCACTTACCGTCTGCTTCTTCTCCAAAACTAGCAGATATTTGGCCTTTCGCTTGGCCTTTCGACCCTGCCATGGGGGACATCCATGCAGGAAATACAGCACCATGTACCCTAGGGCCTCTAAATCATCGGCGCGGAATTGTGCTGTGAGGATAGCCAGCCAATCCTATCCCATACATGAACGCAATTAACACGTCACTTACAAACGCCCAGACGCCCATTGATATACGCATGTCGATAGGTGCCCAAAATCTCAGGGGCACGTGCTGGTATACGAGGAGTAGACTGTCTGAGCTCCGTCGGTCGGGATGACGATAGCTGGCAAGACCTAAGTCGATCATATAGACAGTATTTCCACGCGTACCCGTGCCTAAGAGAAAACTCTCCGGTTTAACTCTTGGTAAAGGTAATCGCTTGAATGGAGGTTTCAAACCGACACAGGAGTTGGTCGCAAGTACCAGTGTCGTCCTCATGGAGAATTGGTTCTCGCAATATCGAAACAAATCTTCCAAGTTGGGCCCAAGCAGTTCAAAAACCAAAAAGTTTAAGTGAGCTTGCTGTCCATGGTAGTACACGCGAGGAAAACCGGTCTTGCCAGCCAGAGAATAGTATTAGAAATCCAACTCCTGGCGGAGTAAAGATGGGCAACGCTATGGTGTTCAAGTTTCATGGCGACTTCGATGCTAGTCTCGGCATCGCGACCCAGCAGAATGTGAGTTTGCAACTCTTCAGTCCAGCCCTACCTGCAGAGTGACATTGAGGGTGCTATACCCAGATAAACATTTCCAAAAGAACCAGAGCCAAGTTTCCGGTGTAGATGATATCTGCCGCCAATCGCTATTTCATGGACATGCCGCATAAACGGATCCACCGGTGGCGGTCTGGTGGTCTCTGGCAGCATTGATTTCTGGACAGGATACCTTTTTATTCCATCCGTTGTCGGGATATATAGGAGAGGTATATCTGGGGCACCTGAGAAGTGCAACGTTGTTGATATTGGCCACATCGCGAGTTACGCGTCGCACGGCCTCGAGACATAGGCGGTTGGTCCCCTCTGGCCAACCAGTAAGAGCTTGACTCCACATCATCCCTACCTTGTACACAGTTACTTAGTCAACTAATACTTAATAATGCACGAAGCCATTTTTGGGGCGTCTCATGGTCTCACCCCTGTCAATTCATCCACCACGATATCGCACGGGCGTACATCACTGGCACTGATGAGTGTCAATTCGGATACATCTGAGGACGGCCTGGCTCGCAATGTGGCTCCGATCAAGCGCCTGAGACCTGATCAGGCGTCTGCAAAGCCGTCGAAGGGACGACAGCGTTCAACTACGTGTGATCCCTTTGGCACGGTGTTTCTCACCATCTTGCGTGCAAACCTTTACATGTGAGTTATGCACGCCACCATTTCTGAGTAATGTGGATTGCCAGAGGCTTTATGAAGGTTAATTCCTACCCGGGAAATTGACAGCAGCATTACCCCTGACTTTCTTTGTGTGCCTTGGTATTGCTATGCCTTTCTCTTCTGCCTGGGCAGTGTCGTTGCTGGTCTCTTGAGACCATGTTCATGGAAATGGTCTAGCCTCCCTTAGCATGGTACTCATTGTGAGCGACAAAGGAATATAGGGCATCGATAGCCGCAGATGATGGGGTGGACGCATGAGAAAAGAGGCAATCGATGATGCGATGTAAGCCTCCCGACCTAGTACACTAGGAAGCAATATGGACGTGGCTCAGTCTTATCGGAGCAGGTTGTGGCTCGCGGGCTCCTGAATCTCAACAACAAGTTTACGAGAGAGTGAATACTCTGGGTACTAGTGGTGATACATGGGGTGCTGTGATCCCCGTCTTTATTGATCTCTATCTATACAATGCCCATGATCGCTCCCGTGGCTCCAATGCTAATAATTCGTTACGTCATAATCTCTCTTTCATTGATTCATTGATTCATTCATTGATCGTTCATTGATCATTCATTGCTCTTGATGAGCCCTCCGTTGATAAGCTCAGCGACGATGCGCTTCCTCTGAAGAGGGATCTGGCCCGCGTTGTAGCTCATTGGCGTCATTCCCAACATTATCTGACGCGCACTTGTGATGGTAAAGACACCACAGTCGTCCATGTTCGCCTGTTGTGGCGATGGGCCATTGGGCACCAGGGTCCATTCGCTCTCCTCGAAAGCACTTCCCAATTCCTCCTTTACCCAATCTCTGACCGTGTTCACATATCTTTGACCGTTTCCCCCTAAGCTGTTGTAGTGCGTGATGGTCTTGTTCGTTCCTGAAACAACACATAGGGTCCAATGCATACCACTATTGATTGGTATGAAGACCTGTTCAGTGTCCAATAGGTTCTTGCTTCCAATCCTTGCTCGAGATGCCCATCTTTTGACACTGATGTATCCTTTGCTCTCGAGATTGTTGTAGAAGAACGAAACAAACGCATGGTGGGTTGGGGTTTGAGTGGGGCGGTCGTTCTGTGTTCCATGCGCGACAATCAATTTCAAGTATCCGTTAATCACTTCGTCATTCAACCAATTATCTGTTCCCCGGCCTGCTGACAATGGAAGAACGCGAACCAGATCTGTAGCCTTGTAAGTTCCGTGGCCGTTTCTTAGTGCTGTTTGAATTTGATGATCCCATTGTTCGTTCAATGGGGCAATGCCGTAGTGCTGGATTTCTTCTAGTAATTGTAGTCGTTTGGTTTCTGCTCTGGTCACTCTATGGCCCTTCTCGGCTGAATGCGGGCTCGCCTTTGGAGTCGCGCCCTTGGGGTTGAAATCGTCCTCGAGAGTGAGTTGAGCGAGCTTCGTGTCTGGTGTTTCTGGGAGATCCTCCTTCTCCATTCCAGGGGTTTTGGGTGAGGGTGTTGACGGTGTGTCTGAAGAATCACTTAGAGTGATTACTATGGATGGCTCTGCCGATTTCAATGTATCGTCGAGCTCAAATGAAGCCGGTAGTAACATGTCCTGTGGCGACTCTGGTCCACTTTCCTGTGTCTCGTCACCATTTCTTATTGGGCTCGTCTGGTCCGGAGCATTTGTAGTTTGTGAGATGAGTTCGCTCGTTTCTGTTGATGCGTGTTTGGGTCCATCGTGATCAACGACAGAAAGATTCGGGGACTCCGGTGATCGTGGATGGTCATCGGCTGTGGTATTTGAAAGAGTAGAACCATGCTCGAGTCCTGTAGCCGCTTTGGGCTTCGGAAGGGGAGAGCCACCTCCAGTGACGTACGTGTGAGGAGCGTATGGCACCACGGATGTTGGTGATTGTTGGTAGTCGGCTGGTTGATCCATTGGATCGAGGTTCTCAGTGAGAAAATTACCCGGGGAGCAAGGGCAGGTAGAAGAGAGGTCAGTTTCGGGGGTTGGAATCTGAGGCCTGTCTTGGTGGCCGATCTGAGACAACTTTGGAGTTGTGTCGGGTCGACGTTTGACAGGTGTAGCTCCCAACAAGTTGTCAACACTAAAGGCGGCGTTCTCGGAGACGGCAGCCTTGGGTTTGACGTCGGGATTTGGGGGTGGTGGAACAGCTTGGGATGGCTTATCCTCCTGCTGGAATGTGTTCCAGCTGTAGGTGGTGAAATTGAATCCGTTTGGATCAGCGGAGTTATCTGAGAACTCGGATCTGACTACAACATTGGTATCAAGGCGCGGAAGGGACGCGCTGCTTTCTTGACTTGGTTGTTGGGGTGGACGGGAAGTGGTGTTGTCCGACTGATTGATATTTGCGGGCGACTGTGTATTGTTCGCGCTTGTCTCTTGCGCCAGTGAGTTACTGTGTTTCTCTTGAGCTTGTGTGATCTCGGTGCTAGTCCCTACTGACTGTGAGCTGTTGGTAACGCTGTCTAGCGCCTGGGTATCACTATTGCTGTCCTCTTGTGACTGTGTATGTGGGTTTGTGGGTGCTGTACGCGTAGAGGCTGCAGGCCATACTATCATTCTGACGGGTTCTTGGCCATCAGGTCCGTGCCCCTCGACCGTGACAATCCTGGGCCAGTATCTAGCTGGGATTGTAATGCAATTGACCTGCTGGCGTTTTGACGCGGGAGGGCTGCAAGAGGTCGTGTCGCCGCCAGTTGCGGGATCTGTCTCTGAATCCGGACCTTTTCTGAAATAGATTGGTTCGGTGGGGTTGCGCTTTCTCTTTAGATTAAGTGTGGGTTTGGGAATCAGGTCGGGGATGTGATAGAGGATTGTCTTGGAGGAGCGGGAGGCAGGTGGGGTCATAATTGACTTGACTAGTGGAACAAAGGACCCAGTCACTGAAGAGTTCGAGCCTGTGGTGCTAGATGCATTTTGCGTCGTTAGGAATGTATTTGCGCGATTCCAAGGCGAGTCAGACAATGGGGCTCGATCTTGGACGGGTTTCTTTGCGGGTAGGTGGGCCTTTGCCTGCTGCTTTTGCTTTTGCTGCCGTCGAACTCGTCGGACAATACAATAGAGAGGGGTTGCAACAGCGGATGCGACGATCTTGGTGCCAGCGGCTAGACCGAAGCAGACTCGCTTTGCTTTGGGTAACAAGAAGCCTTCAGGACGAGGTCTCGCGAAGACACCGGTAGTGGGAGGAGGGCAGGGAGGAGCGTCTGCGGGCCATCCGCCAGGCATGTAGTAATCGCCCTCATAGGGGTCGAACGCGGGTCCGGGTTTCGCGGGACTCCAGTCCATGAAGGAGGAGTGGTCAGCCATGGCTGTTGTTTGTGAAATGGCGTTTGACTGGTGAGGAAGCCACACTGAAGGATTTAGGATGAATCAGGAGGTATGACAAGGAATTCGAGATAGAAGAGCTTAGACAAGTGTCTGTGCTTCAAGCGAAGAAGTAATCTGGTTTACAGTGATGATGTTGTGTTCAGAAGTTGCGGAATTGACGGAGGAACAAGTGAGGGTACTTGACTGAACGCGATCAGATCAGTGCTCGATGCGGGAAACAGAGGAGGACGTGAGGAGAAGCCCGTCCATACCTTTTTCTGCCACCGCCCTTTTCTGCCACCGCCCTGGGACCCTCAATACACCCCACAATTGAATATCAAGGTTCGGCTTCTGGCGTTATTGTTGTCAAGTTGTCACTATTATTGTGCCCATCACTACTCCGTACCTCTATTACTATACTTTGGAAGAATTGAATCATGACCCGAGGCTCTAGGGCCATTGATGACTCTACCCGTTGCTAGGTGCTTGGTTCCAAAGTTTGATCCTCTTGGATGCATTCATGTTCCACTGCGAGGTCGATCCCCGCGATCTATGAATATATGCTCTATTCAATAGATCTTGACCTTGCTATTATACTACTACTTCTTGTGTTTACCTTCTAGCACCACGCCAAAAATCGCTCAATCAATTCCAAGGCCAATGTGTTTGAATAAAATCGGATTGCCCTCCACCGACCACCAAGCAATGCCCGAATAAACAATCAGCTTCGTGACCACCTCCACATCATATCTTACTCGTGGACGTTGTATGCTCAAAAACAATTGTTGTTCCTGTAGCTCATCCGCTTCTTGCACTGTCTCCCCTCTCTCAGGAGGAGACAAGGGATCCACACCCGTGCCCATCTGAGCGCGAAACATCTCCAGGCTACTGGATCTTTTCCGATTGCCAGTCTCAGAATTCAGACTTTCTGATGGATCATAACTGCGCTCGGGGGAAGGCTCTTTTATGGGGCTGGGTGAACTGTTAGCATTGAGGCTGTCTCGTCGTCTCTTTTCACGGTACGCCAGAGTTTCATAGGCATCCGCTTCCGACTGTGGGCCTATTGAGATCGCCCTCCTTCGTCGTAGAGAGTTTAGTAAGTGGGGAATGTCGCGAGCATTGGGAATCACGTTGTCCCCGTACTCCTGTTTTGGAACGAATTTGTACTGAGATGCCGGTTTGAAGTACCTTCGGGGGAGCGCGAGTCCGAGATGTTCGATGACGCGGAAGATCGGCGGCAAGATTTTGAGCAGAAGTGGCTTCATGACACCCCGCCATGTGAAAATCACAAACACTCCGAGGACAATACGTGCCACGGTGACAGGCCAGCCCATTTTGCCAAGATCGAAAGGGACCGTGCCTTGTGAAGGGTCTGCCCACGAGTATGGAGTCTTAGCAAAGTGCCACACGCCAAATTCTACACCCATGACGACCCCAGCGAATGCCACACTGTCATCAAAACATGGGCAGTCATCAGCCGGCTCAGGGTGGATGCGAACAAGTGCCAAAATGATCGACTCCACAATGAGAACTCGCTTGAGGTCACCGGCCATGAACCAGGCGTCGAAGACCGGACCGAGAAAGTATTGCAACAGCCCGACAGCAACACCCAATATGCTCCCGATGACAACATCGAAGAACCCATGCATGCCACAGTAGAGTCTCCCAAGGACAATGGAGCACGCATAAAAATAGGCAAACACCTGCAACGCCAGACTCACATTGGGACTCAATTGGTCACCACTTTGTTTAAGTAAAAATATTGCATAGACCGCTACGGAAACGGCGTTGGTGGAATGGGTGGAGGGAAAGCCGTATTCGAGCGCGGCAGAACCCGACATAGTAATTCTCTGTAAAGGAGGAGACAATGGTCTCGGAAGGCAAAGCAGGTCTTTGATGAAGCCACTGAAGAATACGCCCATTGCGAGGATACGAGTCATACTGTTGCTGGTCAGTGAAACAGCCCACTACAAGCAAGAACACAAAAGTGAATCGTACCCTCTGCCGAGGCTTGTGTATCCACACCAGAACCATATTGGCAACATGATATTGAAGAAGGTATGTGTACCAAGGTTGGCGGACATGGCGAAATAGGTGTCGAGGGCGGGTGTTCTCAGACTACTCTGCAGCCAAGCTACATATGGTGTCTCCCAGCGCACAATAGGCAGGAGTTGTTCTCGGAGTAGATATCTCCATCGTGGGAGCATCACATTGTCTAGTTGGGATGCATGTCAGAAGCCGGAACTAAGAGCGCTATTTGACAGTGACCTACAGTGATCAAGGCTTCTCAGTCCTGCATCTGGTTTATCCTTCTTCTTTTCCATCTTTGCAATATGCGTCGGGCACTAAGGCCCATGGATGGAATTGGCTGGGCTCGATGGGTGCTAGGATGTAGTAACGAATATGATAGTGCATGCAAGTGGCCTTCCGCCCAATTTCACAGCGCGATCACCAGAGAGTCGGTTCAAGGGTTGCTATCGCAGAGTAGTAGTGGGACAGGAGTTTCGGGGATGTCTCACAGGCAGTTGAAAGTACAGGTGATTGGCAAGCACGATTTCGGGATATTTTCGCATCGTGTAGGATCATAGGTCGCTTATCGAGGCGGGTAGGGCAGGCGACCGAAGCATGGTCAACAGGCTCTTGTTGCCGAGTGCTGCGCAATATTGTGTACGGGTGGTATTGTGTGTAAAGCCACAGTGTTGTAAAAAGCGTTTTTGGCGATTGAGGGGAAGGAACTTGGAAGGAAGGTGCCAGTTTCACATGTGCAGGGGGTCCCATTATTGTGGAAGGAGCGACCCACCGCCAATAATGTTGCCACACCTTGCGCCTTCCTTGGTGGTTCCTCGGTTGCTGTCCCAACCGGCGGATGACAACAATACAAGTCGAAACCCACCAGCCTGCACCCCAATTACCATGTCACGGCCTGCCTGTTAAGTGCCTGTACTCGTATCATCATAACCCACCGGCATGTTGAGACGACTTAGTTGATCATTGACATCAAGTATTTTGCACCCGTACCCTGCATATATTGCTGTTGCAACCACTTCAGTCTTCATACTACCACCAACCCCTTCGACCTCCTTCACCCTCACTGTCACCCTCCGCTTCTCCTTCACTCTTCTCCCACCATGGCCACCCACGATAACTACTCTTCACGGCACTCGACGGTCATGTCTGAGAAGCACCTCTCCTCCTCATACATAAATACTCCCTCTTCACCCAGAAAAAAGCCTGCCCGAGCCCAAAGCACGCGGACAAGCAACGGGACAGTCAGTACAAATATGAGCTACGGCAGCAGTGGAAGAATGTCAGAAGCCACCAATATCACACTGCCTCCCTCATATTCCAAGAAGTTCGTGGTTGTAGGTGACGGTGGTTGTGGCAAGACTTGTTTATTGATCAGTTATTCTCAAGGCTATTTCCCAGAGGTTCGCAGCCGCAATCGAGGGGTACAGAGAGAATGTTGTTAACAGTAACAGAAATATGTCCCAACAGTGTTTGAGAACTACATCACCCAAACAACCCACAAGCAGACCGGCAAAGCCGTTGAATTGGCACTCTGGGATACTGCCGGCCAGGAAGAATACGACCGTCTTAGGCCGCTTTCCTACCCCGAGACTGATCTACTGTTTGTCTGCTTCGCCATTGACTGTCCCAATTCGTTAGAGAATGTCATGGACAAGGTGAGTGATTCGACACCTTGGTGGATCAACCCTTCACTTACGTAAATAGTGGTATCCTGAAGTGCTTCACTTCTGTCCTACAACTCCTTTGATCCTCGTCGGACTGAAATCAGACCTCCGCAATAAGCGGACCTGCATCGAGCTCCTACGTACTCAGGGTCTCACTCCAGTAACGCCGGAACAGGGACAGGCCGTTGCGAAACAGATGGGTGCATCATACGTCGAATGCAGCGCCAAGGAATCTAGAGGCATTCAAGAAGTCTTCGATCAAGCTATTGACACCGCTATTAGGGCCGAGGAGGAAAGCTACGAAGCTCATCCTACCGCAAAAGGCGTCAAGGTCAAGAAGGTCAAGAAGAGGAAGTGTGGTATTTTGTAATACTGACTCATACACAGTGCCCGGTGCATTGAAATAATCTCGCTGATCAAATCTTGGTTCGTTCAGGAGGATGCATTGGCCCCACGTCGGGACATGGGCATGATTATTGTACCTCTCGGCCTTGACTAGGAGTCCCTGATATCTGTACACGCATACTAGATGGCGTTGCTGCATGAGTGCATGACTGGCGTTTTTCGACGGGGAGGCTGGCTTCGGTTTTTGTCATGCCATACAAACAGTCATTGGCAAATGGATGTGAATGAATACCGGCGGGTCATTATGATCTGCTCTCATTGTCGTTGATACCGTTCGTTCGTTTCTCTCTTCCTTCGCGTGCATCATCGGCTGTTTCGACCAACCGTAAGGGGCTTCCAGTATGGTATGCTGCCTGTAAGTGCAGTATGTCCCTCGTCATTTGTGACACCGAGTTACGACAGCCTAGCCTGAGCCACGCGCGCTTGTCCCCTCACACGGTAATCTTGTGATACTCGTAAGGGCATCAGGCAATCCTGGCTCTTTGGGCAAATGGAAATCTCCAGAAGCACCACGTCCACAGCATAGCTCAACTTGTGCCACCACGGCCATCCTCGCCTCTCTCAACGCCGGTCGTAGGTCCATTCTCCTCTTCCCGACCCATCACAGATTCGAACTGGCTCCACAGCGCCTCGACTGACGAGAACTCGTTCCCAATCTAGAAGAAAACGCGCTTGTTAGTCTGGTACCACCGCGTGAGGACACCGCGCAGCCCGTAATCACGTGCGTGATTCATTGCTCGCCACGAGTATTCTATGCGTAGACTAGACGAGGGCTTCGCCACAGTAAATCACATACCTCAATAATCCCCTCCAAGCTGCGATTCAATGCATTGATCTGCGCGAGGACCTGTTCCAGGGACTGATCTCCCATCATCCAGAGAGAGTCAGAGCCAAACCTCCTTTCAAACCATATCAAGCAAGCGGAACAGCGCGTGTGGAGGACGTGGAGCACGGAAAAAACTCACCTCGCCGATCTCGCCCACGAGCGCGGCGCGTCGCTGCTCGAACTCGCTTGTCGCATGGTGTTGCGTTGTCGTTGTTGATGATGTTGGTGGAGGTACATCCGCCGCCATACTCTCTCGTTCTAGTGGGGTTTTGGCTTTTGTTGGAATTTGGGGACACTTCGCGGTGAGCTTGTGCGAGAAACACTGGTTCGGAGGGGCGGTACTTGTTGTGGCTGCTTTGGGGCCTTGATTTAATGGGTTTGTTTGTTGAATGTTTGTTGATTTATCGTGTGTGGGGTATGACATTGGCTGAGATACCTTGTGGTGGGCGTTGAAGATTGCCTCAGTTTGGCAACGAATCCATTTTTCGGGAGGAGATGGTCACGTGAATCATGTTGCACCTTGTACCTGAACTGGGTTCGTGCTTGTCCATGGGCCGTGGCTGCTCAAATATGCTGTGGGGAGATTTCTGGTCACCTTCAATGAAAAGGTTTAGCAATGTTTAGTCTTACTAATTAATTGTTGGGCTCAAAGCTAAAGCTATCCTGCAAAAAAGCTGGTGGACTAGTATTTCGGATCATTGGAGTTCCCCTAGCCCCTTTTGGCTGAAATAAATATTCAGCCTTGTGGGATGGGCTTCCGTAGGCTGCAGTACTGTAGGCGACGAAATCCACTGATAGTTTGCGGCTGCACCTCGATTGACCAAGATGCAAATCTATCATAGGCCGGCAATCTTGAACCACAAGCTCGGACTGGGCGGGAACTTCGAAGGCGATGCCCCATGATTCCGCTGTCAAGTATATCGGCGGTGATGTCGGCATGGTCAAGTGACGATGCTCTGGCAAAAATCTATTCGAATGGTGTGGAGGCCTCCATAACTAGACAGCCCGGAAGACAGCCTCGGGTAGCCCGTATTTCACCAGCGTTTAGATACGATTGGTGTGAGCTGCATGGGCTGAGTTCCAACAATAAAGGAGTTGCGGATTGCGGTTGAGTGTGCCGGAAGCCACTGTCCACGAGAGGTCTTTCCAGGCGCAGGAAAATACTCTCAATATTCAGCCCACCGCTCAATGGGACCTGAAGCTGGGTTTAACTATATAAGCATATAATTGCGCAGACACCAAAACAAGCAGGTGGGATCAGGCACTCAAGAGATGGATAGGCGTCTGCCATCTGAACGCCGTGTCAAGTGGCGGCGACACCTTCCAACTAAACACATGGTGACATGGCCACATACCCAACTAACGTAATCCATTGCGTTGTATCACTTGGAGAGAGCAATCACTGGATTTTCTTTACGAAACAAAATAAGAGTCTCTACACTCCGCTTAGAAGTGACTACCCGTCAACCAACTTCTGTAAGTTAAGCCAAAAAAGAAAAGCAACGATAAATTGAAGAGAGTGGGATTCGAACCCACGAGGTTTCCCACTGCGGAACAGGTAAAGATCTCCTAAGAGGATGACCTAAACACAGCGCCTTAACCACTCGGCCATCTCTCCGAGGCCCTGTATCAACCTCCTGCGAAGTTGTGGGCATAAAATCAACAAAAACTCGTCCAGTTTAAACTATATTTGCCGATTTTGTTGGTCCAACTGCTGGCACGTGATAGAGTTCTGCCGCCCCGTACGGAGTACTCCGTCCTGTGGGTGCCCAACGACCCGGCACCTTTTACTAACTAGTCCATTCGACCAAGTACTAGTCCTCGTGAAGACTCAAGAGTCACGAGGGCACAAATACTTTTCCTCTCGACACAGCACTATTTCGAGAGTGGATCTCTCCTTTCTTCCCCAGGAAATTTTGCACAAAGGAGGAATGTTTCAAATTTCCGTGCCCGAGAACCCGGCGATGATACTCAGGGGAGACGAGGAACCGCCCTTAGCACCAGAGGGGCCTGAGGGGTGTGGTGGGGAAGGTTCATTCCCGGGCCTCTGTCGCGTTTAGCGTGGACGGGTTCGCTTCGTGGGACGGTATACCTCTGCTTGTACATACGGTGTGCGAGATCCTGCAGACGGGTGGCTTGTTTAGTTATGAAGTCTGTAATTCTAGGTTTACATTTTCTCTGGTACGCGATCTAGTAATGACATACGGATCGATGCGAAATTCCTGACACGAACTCCTATCAAGCGCACATTTCGTATTGCGAAATTTCAATCTTTGACGTTTCCCCTGTAGACATCCAAGCACAACATTGCCGTGTTCCATATTCCGAGATAACAATTCTTCGTCTAGGTGGCAAATATGCATTTGGGCCATTCAGTTGGACGGAACAGCCTGGTCATGAACGATGGGCCCTGTTAATTTCGCTGGCTAGCAGGGTGAACCGACAGATCGTTGAGAGGCGACACGAGAGAATGCCAGTACCATTTCCTCGCTTCCCTTCTTCGTAATTTGTGATGGTAGATGTGTGGACGGAGGGAAAAGCTTCCATGTAAAAGCTTAGTCTCTCCCCAAAATGATAGTCACACTCATAAGAGCCGTTGGTCCCGTGCCATATTTGAAAGGGTATTTTCTTTGAAGATCGACGGTTCAATCCTTGCACATTCGCTAATTCGGGTAACGGCCAGTAATGGGACCAAGCAAGCTAACAAAAATTTGTCGACCCATTGTTAATTTCAGGGACCATGCCAAAAGTGCAGATCATACTGCGTTGGGGAGGCGAGGTCCACCGGCACGAGTTCCAGAACCATTGGCAATATTACCAGCCAAACTACTACTGCCGACAGAGGTTTGTGTTGGAATTCTTGATCGCAAGGGCGAAATGTTGTTGCATTCACGTGCTTTCCCATTTGTGTATGGCACCGGAGAAGGTTCTATTTCGCGCCCTCGAGTCCTCGGTAGTAAGAGTAGTCCCATAATGCTTTCTTTGTAGAGAACGACTTTTGTGTTTTCAGGAGATTCGTAGCATCGTAGCATCGTTATTCTGTTGGATGTATAGTGATAAAGTCCTCGGTCGTATCGGACATATGTTCATATGGTCATGATGTGACTGTGAGATTAGAAGTTTGATTCGACTCCAATTATCTCTTTGCGCCAGTCAACAACTTTGAGAGCCTCTTCCTGCTCTTCTCCCCAATTCTGTCGCCACTGGACGAAGAAGTGCTTCGGGAACTCGTCTCGGATGAGGTGCGAGTGCGTTGTGAAAGGTCGGCTGCTCCAATGATATCTTCGAGGCGTACATCTGATTTCGGTGATGTGCTTTGAAAGCCAGGTTCAAGTATCTCGGTGAATTTGGAGGCCATTGTAGTGATTGTGGTGTGTTTTGTGGAAGTTTTGTGATGGGGACAAGTCTTGCGAACTAGTAAGTTGTCTAGGAGGAGTACAGGCACGGTAGAACGAATGCAGTTTTTGAGCGAGGGTTATGCAGGACTGATGTATATGCACATAACAACAAGGAGGACGGATCTTAAAGGGGATGAGACACGATCCTGGAGGGTTGGGCGGCTGCTCGTTTTGTGTTCATTTTCGTCCACGGTGCAAGATCTGTTCCGCCTGTTCCAAAGTTCTCGCTTTGAATCCCTCCCCCTTGTTGCGAAGTTCTGGATCCAATAGCTTGAGTGGCGTGCCACGCCGCCCCGTCATGCCCCTCGTTTGGCTTTCCCCAGGATGGAATGGTGTTGGGTCAAGACCAAATAACTGCCAGAGGGTGGCCCAGGCTCTGCACCGCCCACACACCACCAATCCACAACGAGACAGGGGCCCGAGGTTCTCTCGACCCCAATTTCAGGGTCTTGTGGCGGGTGCGCGATCGTCGGGTGACCCAAGGGCGAACGTGTGCGCCTGGAAGAATCCGGGAAACACCACCGACTTTCAGGGCACACAAACGTGGTTGCGGCAAGACCTTCCCATTCTCATCAAACGGTGCACCTGAGTCCAGGTTTGGTGAGCGCCTGCTGGAGGCAATTGTCTGGAGGACACGTAGACAGAGCCTATGATCGACATTTCGATTCTGCCTGATGAGCGCTTGGTTGAGGGTTTGCCAATCATTCGACTAAAACGCTTCCGTGGTCAAACGATAACAGATGGCTCATCTCGTAACGTGCCAAAGTCTGCTAAGAGTTAATGTGCTCTCGGGTGGTATGCTTCATGGAATCGATGGTGAGTGGTGACTGTCATTGTGTGTGGTCCCTTTGGTCTCCGTGCGTGCATTGATCGCGTCTTTTTAGGTGCGTAAGTTTGCAGGTGCCAATGTTTGCTCAGTTCGCCCGATGCGAGAATGAAGTTTAGCTCTTGAAGCGCCCGCAGGACAGAGTAATAGGCGATGGTGTACGAGTACACTGTAGAAGGCGTGGCGCTGTCTGGAGCACCAGTTGGGGCTTTGTTAGCAGCCGAGGTGCCTGGAGTTGCTGGCAAGCGGCCACTGCACAAAATCATTCCCGGGTCTCCCAGTTTGCCGGTTCTGACAGGCTTGTTACTTGCAACTCGGGCTTGTGCCCAGGTTGGCTTGTTGCTCCCAAGAGGTTCCGGCTTCGCTTCACACCCACGAGCGATTTTCAGGCTTATTGTCTTCTGCTCACTCCCCTCAAGGACTTGCTTACGGCAGATACTTGTATTTTTGTCAGCCCGAGCTACAGGAGCTTGTCATTGATGGCAAAATTGGTGAATTATTACGTAGGTACAGGCGGCCATAATGGACTACTTAGCACATCCTGATGGGCTGCTTAGTACTGTGTGTCTGGGTGCCCGCAAAAATATGGGAAGCTGGATAACAGCGTTGTAGGCCGTTGCAGCAACTGGCATCTACTGATCTCCGTTTTAGATCAAGAAGACGTAGTCTGTGCTTGATCATCCTGCGGCGAATCCTCCTCTGATTCGCCCTGGGCACGCCGACAAACTCGGCAGCTGGAAGCGTTGATCCAGTACCGTTTTGCTCGTGTTTATCCTGCATGGTCAGATCCAGTTGGCGCTCCCCTGCCTGCCTCTTGCTATGCTTGTTGATTCTAGTTCGGAGTCACTCGTGCCGGTGCAGATATGTTGTTTCGGCTCAGGGCTCACACTCAGAAGAGTGGACACTTTGAGGCCCTCTGTTCCATATCTTTTGTGGGGACGTGCTACCACGGCAAAATCCTTTTGCTGCGAAAGGGCAAAGTCGACATTGCAGGCCTATCACCTTCGCATCATTCCCTCTGCGTTGTTCAGCGGAATATGCTAGTCGGGCACCTGCTGGGACGCTGAGCATGGATGTAAGTTCAATAACTCCTTAGGGCATGCCCCTAGTCCTCCATCTTTGTGTCCTGGCCTTCACCATTCATCTCGACTCCTTTGGCTGCCGATATCCAGAGGACGTTATTGCACCTGTGTTCGCCACCAAAAATGAGTAGCTGTTTATGCACTCAACCAGGTTTCGAGATGCGGGTCCATACCTAATCAACACCTGACCAAGGGTTCCCGTGTGCTTGCGATCAATATATTCCTCAGTGTTTGAAAGCTGAACATTCATGTATGAGTCCACACTGATTAAACGACCTTTGTACTCGGTTTGTCCCCATTTTAGGCGGATGATAACATCCTCATTGATCCTGCACAACACGTTCCAAATGTTAGCCTGTCCATTTTGATAGAAATGCGAGGAAATCGAGCGAGTGCGAGATTAATCCAAGAAGAAAATATCGCACGATTCGTGTCATGTCGAGGAGGACATACAAGTTCTGGAGCAAAGGCCGTGGGTTGAGCGGGGTGAACTAGATTCGAGTCAGCTAGACAATTCACACCGAGGGCGAAGAACAGCTCACATTCATGTTAGATCCCACCGACGTGATCTAATCCACCAGATAGAGCTAGGAGAATAGCTGTTGCAGGTTGGTGATGATACAGAATAAGTGAAATTGTTTTGAGCCTTCTCTACGTTGCTCCCGCACCTGCGAAATTGTTCAACTCCGTCACCAGAATTATGCTTGGCGGATGAACGATCACGTGCTCAGCCTTGCACTTGTAAGTTTGCAAGGCTGGCCAAAAAGTATTTGACGTCAAATACTGGTGCTCAAAGACATGTTCACAAACAAACCCCAAGTCCATCTCATGCTCTCCTAATCTCCCATTTGATGTCTTTTATACTAACCTCCGCTGAAGCTTTCTCATCGTAATCAAACCACTCTCCTTCAGATAAGTCTATCCCACTAAATTTCGTCCCAGAATCGACACCTGTAGCTTCCCATTCGCCCTAAGACTGGTAAGAAGGGCTTGAGAAGCCTTGAGATGGGTTAAAACCCACATCTGGTTTGAAATCCGTGAATTCGAGACCCCGACAATCAATCTGAACAAGATTTTTGGCCTTCGCGGGAGTGCCTAGTTCGTAAGGTACTGGGGCGGTCTTGATGGTAGCACTTGACTCTCGCTAGATTGACGTAGACCAAAGGGTGAGCATCACCCATTTTCCTGAGCATAGATTTATGATCTCACCTTGCAGTTCTTACACTTCCAGACAAAGTTAGCCTCTCCCCGGCTGCCACCTTGCTCATTCATCTCCTGCACCAGATCAATTAGTTCGATTCAACAATGACCATTGTATCGACGCAAGGCTAAAGTAAGAATTCCCGCGGTCAACTGTCCCCCTGGGCTGAACGAATCCATTCGCAATGCAGCCCAAGCTGAGAGAAAGAACGTTGGCAGAGCTACTTTCCCGCCTTCAATGTGAGACTTACGTGGCGATTCACGCTGACCCAGTTTGCGTGGATCTCGCGACATGATGTGCATTGCACTTTGAATGTGTAGTAGTATGGAGAATCGGCAGTATCAGAAGGTATGAGATCTGTCACTCTGCAAGCCAGTCAGTGGCAAGCGAACTTGGAGCGCGCAAGACGCCAGGTACCCTTCTAATTCCGCGGTCAATGCTAGAGCCAGCATCTCGAATGCGAGCTCGTGAGATCAAGAGTATCACAATAAATGCCTCCTCTTGATATTATCGACGATTACTGGGGTGTGAGTCTTGGTATTCTGTCATCCATGGAATCCTCCATCAGATCGGTCGGTTGATATCTTGGTGGGTTGTTTAAAGGGCGCCTAAAGGAGAAAGTCCTCCGAGTGCACACCTTGCCCCTTTAGATAGCACCATGCTTCCAGACCACCAACCCCACCCGCCTCCTTCCCTTATCTCAATGTATAAATCGATTAATTCCCTCTATTTGATAACAATACCGTGGTCACAGTTGTCCTGGCTTGTCCGGTGCGAGTTCCAGGTGGTAGGCTCTACGACGTGCAAATCCCAAACCAGGATCTCTTCGGAGAATTCTGCGTCCCTTGAGCCTTTGGACCTCATTGCCGCATGCCCAGCACGCAGACTATGTAGTCGGTCAGGCTCTCGCTGGGTCGCGATATCGAAAGAGGATCTTCTCACAGTGTCACGGTGGGAACATTGGACCGTCGTTCGGGAATTCGGAGTGGCCACCGGTGATTTTCTTAAGAACCGTTCATTCACATCGTCGGATGATAATCTCTAGGGGCTTTGTGATTTCGAGAGTCGAGCTTAAACGTGCCCAATATTTGCGAGTTTGTCCCTACTATCTCGAGGAATGGCTTTTGAGGAATTCCCTCCAAGCAGCGGCTTTATGGCATATCTCCCGATGCTCTCGCACGCCTGAAACTTTGTCCTAACTACTTCCTCCGTGTTCAGCAACCTCGTGAGGAGCATCTATAAGGCTAATATCATACTGGGCTATTCTTGGTTTTCACAGATTACGGCCTCAGGGATTTCGACGGTGTCTTCTTCGATCCACCTCCCACGTTTGCCGGCTCGATTCCTGAACATTACTTGGTACCTCACACTTCAACCGTCTTGATGCCTGATGCTGCTTTCTTCTCGCTCTGCTCCTCAGATATGGGTGTAGAAGGCTCGGAAGGGGTCGAGGCAGTGTCAATTTCACCACTCCGTACTTTCTGCAACTTCTCCCTGCGGCTGACCAGATAGATGGTGGTAAACACGATGACATTGATCCCTGCAATCACGGCAGCCGCTCTGTTACCAGGTGTCACTATTCAACAACGTTCATTAGCATGATGCTTTCTCCGCGTGATAGAAGATACAATTTCAGGGCAACATACCGTTGGGTTGATGGACCTGCTGGAACCAAACTAAAGGTACCCAAGCCGAAAACGTATCTGTTATGGGCCCAATCTGTCAGTATGTCCTCTTACTGGTTGTTGAATGGTCAATTAAACATACATTGCATGGTATTCATGGATGCAGCAGTGAATGCCCTTTGCTCAGCGTTGTCCGAAATCAACTCTGCCATCCATCTTTAGCGTTACGCGTGTTAGCTCACCGGTCAGGCCGAAGGAATATACTAATATAGCACTCACGCCATAGTCAATGGAACTGCACTTCCTCCAATGGTGGACACGATGTAAAGTGGTGCTCGATGTGAGAATGGCCCAAATACTGGGGTGACGACAAGTAAGGTGAAAATGACGATTGCAACCAAGTTTGCGAACAGAATAGGCGGATATCGGCGACCTCTCAAAGGTCCATCGGAAACCCAAACCGCAACAAGGCTGTAGACTGCGGTGAATGCGTTGCCTATGGTAGGATATTCATTCTGAACTCGGAATATTCTGTTAGCGAACTATATATTCCGGTATCTTGGGCGAAATGAGAGAGACATACGATCTGTGCAATCGTGTAGACAGGCGGCTGCCCCTTTTTGTTGTGTGCTTTGAGCCAAAAGACGAAAGACTGGGCTGGCTGGCTGGTGAAAGGTTGTATTGCTATGGGAGTTAGTGTTGGTCTTGATATCTCGTCCTGCACCATTTTGAACTCACTGAATATTAGAGTGAACAGAATGGTTTTCCAGCTTTTCAAGTATCCGAGAATGGTTTTGGTGGTGTACGGCGTACCCTGAGGTTTTCTACCCGCTCTTGCCATTCTTTCCTTCGCAAGTTCGATTTCCTGAGGGAATTAACACAGACCTCTGGATAGGAACAATAATGTTGTGCTTACTCGCTCCGAGAACAGCCAATTAGCCTTAGCATTGCCAGGGACGTCGGGTAGAAAAAAGTAAGCTAGTACAGCAATGGGTAAAGAAATAACTCCGTTGATGACTGGATGCATTAGCATGGATGACAGATATGGTTCGTGATGCGCCAACGTACCGAAGAGCCATCTCCAACCAGCAAGCCCAGCATGTCCATTGAGAGAGTTGTAAATGCCAGCTTGCAGGAATCCACTGAAAATAGGTGCAATTGATACAGCAGACTGCATGATTCCATTACGCTTCCCAAGCTCACCTGTTGCCCATGGGAGCGATTAGTTGTCTTTGGACGGAGAGATATTGAGTGGGCAAGGATAAAGGCGTACGTTTGTTATACCAGCTCCCAAGGATATAGTAGAGCGCAGGCCAGTAACCTGCTTCAAAGAGTCCAACAACAAAGCGAAGGCCCAGTAACGCAGAGTACGACTTTGCTCCTGCGAGAGCAAATGTAAAGATGGTCCAACCTATTTCCAGGAAGGGAATCCAAACTAGGAAGAAGGCCGTCAGCTGCAGTGTGACAGTGTCCTTGATGTTCTAGACCTAGAACAATGCAAGATCGCTTACCATGGGCGCGAACTCGAGTCAATATGAAGTTTGATGGCTGATTGAAAAGTATTAGGTCCAAGATGTGACTTCTTTAGGATCAGTAAACGCACCAACTGTCCAATGATATAGCCTATCGTCCACGAAACAACAATATAGTTGTACTCATTGTGATATAGGTTGAGGTCTTCTTTCATACCCGAGACGAAAGCATTGGTAATGTTTGATGTATCGATCTGAGCACTGGTGATCAGACAACGTGTGGAAGCAGTGCGATGTGTTTCTTACCCATTTGATTAACATTCCAAGGGTACCAAATGTCAGCAGGGTGAAATCCAACTGTGAATAAAATCTGTAGTCAGAACAGGGGACCATAATGGAAGATTTGAAAATAGCCAACTTTCATGAGGAATTTTCTTTCCTCCTTCGATACATCTGCTGAGTCCCACAGCCATCCCTTCCAGCTGTTCTTTGAAGTGGCCGGCACTACCGAAACCTCTTTTTCTGCCATTCCGCGAATAGATCGAACCGCAAGTCAAGTTCGGTTACGAGAAATGGAGAGGACAAGAAACGAGAGGCGTGCAGCAAGGGCATAAGCAGTGCATATATGCCATTCCTAAGCAAGCAGGCCCTGAAGCCACTGTTTCAATATTTAGTTGTTCATCCAGCGCAATAGCAACTCTGGCGGCGCATCAAGATGGCGTGCTAGGATTCGCAAAACGAGGCGTTCATGTCGACAGCGGGTCTAATGGCTCCGACAACGTTCTCATGTCGACAATAACCAATGACTCGGATATTTCTTGGACTTGGTGGCAGACGGGACACATCTTGTCGACAAATGGGAATGCTAGCCTATGGCTGGAAGATAAGAACGGCATGATAAGGTGCTCGCACTGTATGAAGCTCTACATGAGCACCGGATTAGAATGCGAAGACAGAGTCTCATGAATGGAATAATTCAAAGGTACAATTGCGTGATTAAACGAAAGGGCAATCCGGATATATGGGAAGCGAAGACGGTTTGTAAGGAAAGGCTGGTGCCAGGAAGTAACTGCTTCGGGATGTCTGTCAGCCAGTTGGGTCCCTCGGGTATAATACTTGGTCCTTAATAGCTGGATCGAGCATCTAAGTAGTGAGCCCGCCTAACAAGTGGTTCAACCAGCGTTCGTTAAGCTCTTGACTCCCCGGGTGAGGCGGCCTTGGGCAAGCGTAGCCTTGCTTGAATCGACCCCTGAGTGGGATGTTCCATTCTTTGCTTGTCCTGACCCTGCGCACCACATCGGAATGGTATCTGCACCCCATCCATCTTGCTGCTCTCCCGATGGTCTAGAACAACATCCTAATCTTTGTTGATGATTGAGTCCTCCGAGTTCATGGTCAAATGATTCCAAGCTGATAAATCTCAGGTCGGCGCCATAACATGAACCGAGACAAACAGTATCCGACTCATTGCTGTGTGCGGTCAGCACGCGCCCGACACTGCAGGTCTGATGGTTGCTTTGAATCGTCATCTCATCGTCCTTTTGGCATCCATGACTTTAACAGCAGCTATGATATGATGTCATCACAGAATATTAGTTGCGTGGGCAGCTAGGCACCGAGATACTTTGAAGATAATTGAGTGATGAAGAAATCGTCGAAATTCTAGATGTATTGGGCCCAAACCGATCTTATCAGGTAAGCGGCTATGCCAAACACCCTCTGGGAGGTCCCAGATACATCCGAGTGGCTCGTTGATCAATAATAAACATCCCAACGAGCAGGCTACTTTGTTGCACTCTTTAGCCTCGACAAAGTACGAAATACCTCGTATGGGTAATATGCGAGGTAATAATATTACTCCGTAGACAGAATACGGTTATACTGCGGTACCAGCGGGCCGCGGTGCGTGGGTCATTCATGGGGTGCGTGACTTATCCCAGTCCCAGTTCCAGTTCCAGTCGCAGTCCAACTGCGCCTATGAAGACAGCCCACATCGTCCCTTTCAGCCTCATCCCATGCATGTGCTTAGTCTCGGCCTGTTGGATGGCAGGGTCTTTGGGTCGCTTCAGCACTGGCTGAAGAAACCTCGCACAAGAGATTGACCTGTGTGACCCCCAACAACTTGGTGATCTCATGAGGGCTTCGCCCAAGCGTAAGTCTCTCCTACACTTCAGGTAAACACTTGCTTCTTTCATTATACAAATACGCAACCGGAAACATGAGCGCCCCTTCAGGCCGCCTTCAAGGCCGCGTCGCAGTTGTGACGGGGAGTTCCTCTGGTCTAGGTGCCGCGATTTGTTTCGCTTTCGCGGCTGAAGGCGCTGCCATCTTTTGCATTGACCTCTATCCTTCTCCTCGCAATACCATCAATCCAAACACACTTAGAGCCGATGATTTCAACAATCGCATCACCAACCAGCCCGGCACCCATGAGCGCATTCGCCAAATGGGCGGGGAGGCAACATACCACAAGGCCGATGTGACGAAAGCCCGGCAGATGGACTTTGCCATTAGGGCCTGCGCGCAACGGTACAAGAGAGTGGACATCATGGTGAATAACGCTGGAATCAGTGTTGAGAGCACGCACATTCGACCACTGCGGTGTCATGAGACGAGCGAGGAGGATTTTGACAAGACCATGGCAATCAATGCCAAAGGCATGTTCCTGGGATGCAAGTTTGCTCTGAAGCAAATCCTCGACGGACAGGAGAAAATATACAATTCCCGTGGTTGGATTATCAACACAGCAAGCATTCAGGGTTTGACTCCGTACTATGGTACCCCAAGCTACTGCGCAAGTAAAGGCGCAGCGGTTATGTTGACGAAGCAGATTGCGTTGGATTATGCGAAGGATCTCATTCACTGTAACGCCCTCTGCCCGGGGTTCTTGGACACCAGCATGACTCAAAACCTGCAAACCGAGGAGTCGGTCCTCGCAGACATTCAAAGTAAGCATCCCCTGGGGGGCACTCTGGGCAAAGTCGAGGACGTCGCAAGAGCAGCCGTCTTTCTCGCCAGTGATGACGCCGCTTGGATAACTGGTGTTCCCTTACCAGTGGACGGAGCCTACCTCCTAAGGTGACCAAATCAGTCAGCGATATCGATGTTATTGTGGATTAATGAGTCGACTCAGCACATCTTGCTCAGCACTTTCATGTGAACCTCCTTGTTCTTCGTTTCAGCCATTGAATGTCGAAAACTTTTCTCCTCAGGGTATACATATCGTTTACAGTCCACAATTAAACAAGTTTTGTCGCATTTAACCAAGCCATTTTGCTAGGGACCCGAATGTTTACTCATCTGAACCATGCCACCTTTCAAGAACCTAGGGAAATATCACACTAGGCCCTCATCACCATGAATGCTCTTGTTTTGACTTACAAATGGTCCACATCCAAGATCTAGTTGGGGATTGATAGAACCAAGGTCCGTCCGATGGCCAGCATACCCAACCTGTCATACTCCAACTGTTCTCATTTCGCAAGACATACCCAAAGAGCTGTCGCCTATGTGGCCTGTGCGGCCTCAACGCTCAACCACAGTTCAATCCACTTCCAATTGTCTGCATTCATAGCATCGGACGGCCTCTTGAACGCCGCATCCAACACCTCCGCGATCCGTTCCCTCAGGATCTTGATCGCCATTAACTGACGCCAATGCCTGACCGACAAACGGACCTTCCCAGAATCCAGATTCAACACGCCCGCGAAGAACTTGAATTCCGCCTCGCCTAATAGTAGCGCCAGCGCAGAGTCCGGGATAGCCGATGTCTCGAAGACGTTGAGGCTCCCGCTGCGGTTCTGCATCGCCTCGTAGAACGACAGCCAGCGTGGCGCGCGGGGGTTGCCGTGGTTGATTGAGCGTGCGATCAGCGAGACTTGCTGGTTCGAGTACACGTTCCGCCAGGATTTGCCCTCACGCACCAGAACCCGTGGGTAGAGTGCCATAGCAATGATTGCGCAGAGCGCCCGGTCGCTGATCGCGCGGTTGTAGCGTTCTGGGATCGTGTAGAAATTGCCCCCACGACCTGATCCGAGCCTGGCGCGTGCGAGTGTCGCTTTCTCCTCTGCCTCAAATGCCACTACGCCTGCGTCGACGAGATAAACTAGGAGCTGTACCTTTTGATCTTCTACTTGCGACATCGCTTGGTCGTTGATATGGTTCTTGCGACAGAATTCTTGGCCTGTGCGGGCGGTCTTCGCTCGCCTCCAGCTTTCATACGCGTTGACTGATGTGAGTAGATCCGAGTCGCCTCGTGCGAACACCTGCAGCACCTCTGCTGGTGTTTTAGATGGGTTGGGTTGGAAAGGAGACTTGGACGTTGCTAAGGAGATGATGGCTAGGATTTGGTCCTGGAGATGAGAAATCAGATTTCGTCTCCTTTCGCTCTCTATTCTTATGAGGAATAAACTTACCAGACATCCGAAGATGGCTCCGAAGATAGCTAACTTAGCAAGAGACACCTCTAGCGGGAGCCTTGCGATTTGTTTACCAAGAGCAGTCAGCTTTTCGGTCTTCGTGAGAGCTCCAGCATCCTTGAGCTTGTCGATCGCACGTAATATATTCTTCCGTGTGGGTGGATCGATTGCCTGAGACAATGTCTCCTCGATACTTCCTAGATCCCAGACTTTGATTCGCAACATGGGGTCCTGTAAGCCTAGCCGCAGCATTTCTGGCACCTGCTGGTCGAGCATCGTATTGTCGTGCCGGTGTTTTGTGACCAGGTGGAAGCAGAGTCCATCCTGAACACGAGCAGCACGTCCTCGACGCTGGCGTGCCGAGGAGCGCGAGATGAAGCCTTCAGTCAGGCGAGATGACTGGCGGCGTTCGTCGAATCGCATCACCTTCTCCTTGCATGTATCAATGACGGCAGTCACGTCCGGTATCGTGATACCCGTTTCGGCAATGTTGGTGGCAATCACGATCTTTCGGTGGCCTCGGGGTGGGATCTCAAATGCCTTCTCAAGATCCTCCGTGCTGAATGTCGAGTGGAGGAGGTGGATTACACAGTTTCTGCTGAATGTGTCGGCATTCAAGAGCACATTGTGCAGACGGCGCATCTCCCCAATACCTGGCATGAAGATCAAGATTGCGCTGCTGTACTTCTTGTATCGGGGTTTCGTGGCTATTCCAGCGGCAACCTTTGCGATCAAATCGTAGTCGATACGACGTTCGTCCATGGCAGCGAGGATTTGCTGGGTCTGCTTGCTGTACTTTTCCGGGTTGGTGAGCACAGGTCGGCCTTTCTCATCCGCATAATCATCAAAATCGTGTCCGTCTTCATCATTCTGCAGTCCTCTGTCCTTCAGGGCAGAGAGGTCGTTGGTGGCCTCAACTGCGTCCTCGAGGAAGCCGACCTCAACAGGGAACGTTCTTCCGGGTAGATCGAGTACAGGCGCTCCACCAAAATAGTCCGAGAACTTCTTTGCATCCACCGTGGCGGACATGAGGATGATCTTGAGAGTCTTTCGCCTCTGCTGCAACTTTCGCAATGCGATGAAGAGAAGATCGAGGTCCATGGTCCGTTCGTGCACCTCATCGAGGACCAGGTAGTCCAGTTCATCTAGATCTGGCGACTCTTCAAGCATGCGAAGCAGCACACCGGTTGTTGCGTAGGTGATCCGGGTGTTGCTGGTGGTTTTGGACTCCATTCGAATGGCATATCCAACTAGTGATCGGGTGGTTCCAATGTCGTTTCTAGCCTCTCCTAGTTCTTGTGAAACACGTCTGGCAAGTGTGATTGCCGAGATACGTCGTGGTTGCGTCACGAGTATGCGACAGTCAGTTCCCCCGCTGAAATCCTGTTCAAGAAGTAGCACGGGAATACCGGATGACTTTCCAGCTCCAGTCTCTGCACAGATGACGCTGACGGCGTTGTTGTTGACACAGTCGAGTATCACGTCCTTGTAGCTGTGTACCGGTAGCTGTTGACGAATTTCAAGCATTCTGTCGAATGCCGGACGTGAGGTTCTTGCCGTCCACTCTTGGAGTACTTGCTCCGAGGTTAGCCTTGCAGCCGCTAGACGATGTGCCCTCCGCCGCGAATCAGTGGAGGCTGGCTGCTGGGTACTCTCGAATGCTAAACCTTGAGCCAAATTTCTTGCCAAATCATCCTTGGTCTTCTTGATGGTGGCTTGTAGTTCACGTAAAGTTGTCTTGTGCTCTTCATTTGCCAGATCTTGCCGGGCATCGGAAAGCTCCTTCAGCAGATCTCTCCAGACGGTGGGAAGGCGCGAAGTTGCCTTCTGTTCCTTACTGCCTAGAGTAGACATGAGGAAGAGCGCAAGACAGGAGATGTACCCATCGGACTGCATCTTCGTTACTGCCGCCACACTTTTCATGGCCAGAGTCCACACACTTGGAGTCATGCTCGCCGTAAGTCCAGTGGGTAAAGCTGCCACTGCATGATTAGATAGCTGGGGCGCATTATTCCAAGATATGATGAGATTGTGTCTTGTCGACGAAGCCGTGCTTTGGGCGGTACTCACTTGGATCCGGCATTTAGGATCATAACCCTTGCAGACTTCCTCAAGCAGTTTCCTAGGTGACACTCCTGTCCATTTTCCGAAATCTACTATTTGGATAGGCTCTTGTAGCGCGTTACCTTGCTGATCAAGAGAGCCTCCTTCTTCGGCTTCGCCGAAAATACCCCCCAAGAGGACATCGTCATCGTCACGTGTCTCTTCTCCCACTACCAATTCGCGACCGTTTGAAGTTTTGTCGTCCTGCGTAGGATCAAGTGTGGCTGGAGATTCTTTCGCCTCTTCTCGTCGCATCCTAGCCTGTTCCCGCAATATTTGCCGATGTCTCGATTGTAGATCCTCGAGCTTATCGCTCCAGATCGAACTGGCAGCATCACCGTCGAAAAGAATATCTCGGCGAATCCGCTCAAGTTTCGTGTTGAGTTGCTGTCTTCGCCTCTTAAGGTTTGAAGAGCTTTTCGCTGGCATAGTTGGATCTGGGTTGAGTGTCTGCCAGATCTTTGTCTGTATGCTGATATATCTGTCCACCTGTACCTGTGGATCTGTATTGTCATCACTGTCGGACAACGCGCTCATCGCGGATAGGTCTTCGTCGGCTTCGGAAAGGACTGCCGGAGTCCTTGCTGGGCTTTGCCTACTTGCCGTGGTAGATGGAGGTTCTATAGAAAGTTAGCAATGATTCTGAGCCATAGGACGTCATTCACGAGGTGCGCTACGGAGAAAATATATATCAGGTGGCCACACTTCCCGAGCAGCACAAAGAATTGAGCTGGGCTTTTCACTCACCGGATGCTTCTTGGTACATTGTAGTGTCACTGGCATCCTCTGGCTTTCGCGGAGAGACTTGTTCGTATCCAGGGAGCCAGTCAGACTGGTTCTGTGAAGCATACCACTCGAACGCCTCGAGTAACCCTGGTATGAGATCGGTATTCGCGGCGAGCGAACCTCGGACTGTCAGCTGGGTGACGTGGGAAATTGCCTCCAGGACGGCCGGGAAATCTAGGGCTTGCAACACGCGCTTCAAGGTCCATAGGTCGGCTAAAATCTTTTCATCGTCGATGGAGTCCCGGGGTGCAGAAGGGCGTCCCTTAAGTTTCAAGTGAGGGTTACCAATCATGTCGAACAGCCGATCAGTCGTCTCGTCCGAGAGCCAGCCGTAGGTCGATAATTTGACAGACTGAGAACGCATCTGTCGTCTTTCCGTCTCCAACCTAGTAAGTTGGCGGTTAGCTTCAGCGATACACTTCGTAGCATATTTGTTGAGCAGACGGTCTAGTTCAGCATTTTCGAGGTGGACTTCTAGCTCCTCCGGAGTCATCCTCGTAATATCGGACGTTGCTGTGGGCAGCGAGCTGTCTTGGGAGAGACTCTTTCCTCCGTTTTGCGAGTGAATGTTGTCCGATGACTCGGCATTCGCAGGTGTCGCAGCAAGTTCTGCAGAGCAGACTTGTTCAGCCTCGTCCTTCACTTTGGCTCGAGATGGAAGCGATGTTGTAGCAAAACCTCGAGCAGGATTAGCTACGGGTTTCTTCTTCTTCTTTGGGGCCATTTTTCGGCTTCAAGGTGCGGACTTGGACGCCTGTGGTAAGAACCAGGGCGCGTCTTGATCGATGACACAAGCCCGGCAGATCAAACACAAACCATGACAATCTGTTCAAATCGCCAAGCTTTTGGTAGGAGGAGAAAACTCGACTTTCCAGGTGGGCGTGTACTTATCGATAGGCACAGTGTCTGTGCAGCAGATTCTCTCCCTGGAAAAAGCTACAAGGAGGCCTTCAAAGATCAGGTCATCATACTAATTATTCTATTGAGAGGCACTGCAGACTGCATCATGCCAAGCTATGGGAAATCTGCTCGCCGCTCACGCCGGATCGGGACGGAGGTGAGGCCGCCCTGTGCTCATCCATGCTTAACCACCGCCACGCGCGAGTCAGGCGAGACAGCACTGGTGACTCGCCTGTCTCGAGGGTCAAATTCCTCGACGCCTAGGCGTAGAAGATGCGACGACGATCCTGCCCAGCCGAGTGGACCTCCCTTCAGACAGCCGTGATTGGCCCTCGAGACCAGCTTTCATGCTGCGTGTGGTGACCGCAGTTCAGTCCAATAAAGATATTTCATCTCCCAAAAGCAGCGTCAGCAGATGTCCACTTCTAACCTGTGCTGGGCGCTTTGCCTAGACGGGTAAAGAGGCGCCAGCGTTCCAATCTGGGGTGCTACCCTCTACGCCTTATTATTAAACAATACCCGTGCTAATTCTGTCAGGCTCCCTTTGAAGATATATTGCGACAAACCCTCCTCGCCGCTTTCACGGTCTTCAACGATCCTAGGCTTTCCTAGTACCGTTGCCCCTCCTATCCCCATCTCTATCTTAGGGCACGTGACGTCACCGTTGACCTGTTCAATCCCACGGGTCACATCATCTGAGGTTGAGGAGGTTCGCAACCACCATCCTCCGAGAACCCAAATGGGGAATTTTCGGGTCTTATCTCAGTGACCATTAGCCGCTGAGGGCAGAGTAAATTGTATCAGCCAGAGTGTCTACGCGCCAGGTGAAACACTTTGAGACGCCCAGAGAATGTCGACACTCAGCACAAAATGGTGCCGGCTTTGCCTTCATCCTTCATTTCTATTCCAAAGTGACAAACTCATCCGGCTGTCGGAATTCTTGGCACAAAATAAAGCGTAGAAGCAAACGAGATATGGCGTGCAGTCATGTGGAGGGTGCTTCGACGTTTTCCGAGGATCTTTCTCATTTATTCACGGTCTCTGCCGCTATCCCTCCAATCTACAATTTTATGAACCTTGACTCTGACTTCGTCGCCTTCCGGAAGTTCAAGCGGCTGCACCTCTACAGCCTCCTCTACCAGCAGCGAGAACTTGCCAGCCTTGACAAGAAACTCGAGGATTTGGATTCGAGAAGATCCTTAAATGATGAGTCCACAACGGAAAAACGAATGCAAATCCTGCCCAAGCTGGCGCCGCTGTTGAAGAAGTACGGTACGCATTGACAGCCCCGTTCATTTGCAAATGCTTGAAACTTTCGTGAACCTAATCAATTCACTTGCAGATGACATGTTGTTCCGCCAGGATCAGATCATGAGGATGACAAAGACCCCAAAGCAGCTGGTCAAAACTTTACGCTTTCACTCAGAGGTCAGCTGTAAGCAACTGGGAGCCGAACTTTATAGCGGTGGCGGCTGGGACGATCTTGTGCCGTTGGGACGGATCCAGCAACGTTGGTTCGAGCGTCTTTTAAACAGCAGCAGGATTCTACAGAAATGGTTTAAAAAGGTACGCCATGGTGGCCTTCCCCCTGCTCGTGCATGTCGTGTCTCCTCGTCCAAAGCCACTGAGCACTGACTGTCTTGGCTTTGCTGGATTCTAGCCGCCAGTCGAAGGACAACCGGACACAGTCAAGCTGTATTCGGAGCAATGGGTCCGAATGGTACAGAAGCTTCTCATCAACCTCGCATTCTGCATCATGGTGATTGTACCTATCTTTATCCTATCGTATTTGACGAGTGTGGCGGTAAAGCTCTTGGTCATTACGGCCGCATTCCTCGTCACATCGGTCATAGCGTCCATGCTCTGTGACACGATTGAACATGCGAGCCTTGCAGTGATAGCAGGGTACGTTTGAGTTTTAACGAACTTACAATCCTGATTGCGAGAGAGACAAGACACCCGATTCCTGACACTTGCGACAGGTACACGGCCATCTTGGTTGTATTTTTGGGCAACAACCCTGGTTGATCATCCCAAAACGGTTGAGCAAAGATGATGGTTTCAGTCTCGGCGGCTTTCTGTGCTGCGTTTGTTTGATTATGGTGGATGAAAGAAAGTAAAAGTGTTACAAAAGTGTGCGGATCCAGACCTGGCTGGCGCTTTTGTACCAATAGGAATATTGCACTGATAAACAGCATTCAAAGATTGAATTAGCCGGGGTTCATTGCTTGTGTGGGATAATTGGAACGAGAACGCGGTTCAAGGAGAGAGCAGAAAAAGATCAAGCAAATACGTCTGGTCGTTTTCCTGAGGCATTCCACGTACCAGGAGCGGAGAGGTGCAATAATAGGCCTAGGCCGATGAACGACGTGGGAGCAATTGTGAAGATACGAAAAGATGCCAGAAATCACAGAGATGAATAAACCAAAAATCGCCATGCATCCCAAGTCAACAAAAATGTATGGACAAATAAATCAAAAGCTTAATGACAGGGCAGCTAAACATGGCAAGTGGCAAAAAAATACATCACACCCGTGAGCGCACAATTCCAACCGCCATCTGTTATCACGACGTAGACCAACCTGAAAAACTCAAGTACCCTCCTAGATATCGTCCCATCCTTTTTGGCTGCGAAGCCGTCCCGAGTGTATCTTGCATAATTCGTATCACCATGGACTCACACGTGATTTGGAGGGCGTATACACCCAGCATGTGTCGCCTCTCTACTCCAGGTGGTGAGAGCGACTGGAAGATCAATAGCACCCTTAGTGCTGGCTGATGTGGCCCATTTCCCATAATCATAGATCACGCCTTGTAAATGGCCAGAAGGCGGACCAAGTCACTATTCGACGAGTAGGTACACATCGTTTGTCCCTGCCTGAACAAGGGTTAGTCCAGTCGGTCCTCTGGTGAGAGAGAACCTCCTGTCTCTCCACACAGACCACACCTCGATGCCACATTTGCTGACGGGTAGGTCCATGGCGATCATGTCATTGGTCAGGGAAACGAGGCGCCCGGGAGAGGATTTTCCGCCGTCTCCACGAATTGTGACATTGTGCTGGCGGTCTATAACAATTTCTTGCTCATAATGTTCGTGTCGGTACGTTCCAGCTAGGTCGGCGGGTTGGAGCCCCGGACTTTGTGTTAACCATGCGGGCTTCTCAATCTGTTGCAAAGCTGCGGCGCACAACTTGCCCTCGCTCACAGCCAAGCCAAGAATGTCGACAGGTTTTGCTGGCTGTACTATTGCTTGTAAGATGTAGTTGGCGACGTGGTAGGTCGTGTCGATCGGGCCAGAGGCATTGCCCAGGACAATGATTGATATGCCCAACTTTGGGATAAGAATGACATTGCAGCCGAAACCGTCAATGTATCCGGCTTTTCTGAACACAAGCAAGGGTTTTTCTCCTTTGGGAATTTTTATTTGGTACAGTGTGTGGTGACCAGGGTTGAGGTGCGCATTAGGGGACTCGGAGAACATTGTCTTCCCAAGGACCTCTCTATATCCGTACGGGGTGGTTGGTCGACCGTCTGGGGAGGTCACTGGGTCCCCTAAGAGAGCCCTCGCGTCGTCCGTAAGTATCACAGAACCCTGTTTCCCAGCCAGTGCACCAATTAATTCTCGGTTAAACTTGGCAATGTCCCGGAGGGAACTTCGTACACCCATGGCGGCATACTGGACAATGCCATCGAGATGACTAAATGCATCCACGGCATGGCGAGTTCCGTGAGACGAAACCATTGCCCCACGGACAATCTGCTCGACCTCCTTCTCGAGCAAGGCCTTCTTATGGAATGACGAGTTAGTCATGCGAAACCGTTCGAAAACACATTTCTGGACCACTTCCCATAAATCCTTTTGCATTACCGCTTCAAGAAGGATGCCGAGGAATATGTGATTGGCACTGGAATACCATGGACGTCCATCGTTGAGTTGTTCATGCATATCCGTGGTGATCTGCATCGCAATCCTCAGAAATTGGTCTCGGGTCAGGAGATGGCTACTGTCGGGACCAAGGATGTACTTGTTCATGGGTGCAAGAGCACCCGTGTGGCACAAAATGTCCCATAGCCTTGGGCCCTTTTCTGGAAATAGCAACAGCGGAAGTCCCCAGCGGTTCCGGCACAGATTGTACACCGAGTAGGCGTCGGTGAATAGGTTCACGTCGTGTGATTTCAGGAACTCGTTTTCACGGAGCTGCAGAATCAAGGCGGCAGCGAGGTATATCTTGCTTAATGATGCCACCGCGTACATGCGATCGTTGGCATCGTCAGACTCGACCCAGTAGCCGTCTCGGTCCATCTGTTGGATGTCTTCCGGGCTCAACCCGGCGGGAAAGACACTGGGAGCATCAGATTCACCTTGCAGCTCGGCAGCGGACCTATCGATGGGTATGTAAAGATTCAAGGACTGAATGTTGCCGTTGAGCACATCTTCGACATGCATGGCAAGGCGATCTTGCCGCGCCGCTCTCGCCACTGCAGCGATGGAGATGATGGTATCGGCCGAATCAAGACCAAAGGGAGAGTGTGAAGCTGGCTGTGTCCGAGCCAGTCGTCTGATCGTCTCTTGCATTATAGGTCCGGAAAACATAGAATTCTCCACCACGTGGACTAGGGAAGGGTGTTGCAGAGATGGCCGTATGGCGCAGGAGCCGCACAGGAAGCCGGCAGAAGCGGCTACCAGTGCCTAGTCCCCAGGCCGCTGTGCCAAGCAATACTCTTTGGAAATACAGTATAGCAAGGCCGCCTCCCAGAGGGAGTATTCTGGCCATCATCGCATCGCTGCAGACTCACGGGGGATGTCTGATATGGTGACCACTTGCGGCGGCCTCCAGCGCCGGACATTATCATGTCAAAACTCTGACTGAGCACGGACCCGTCCCCGCCGCGTTCAATCGTCGTCCAGCAGAGGGAAAACAAGCCCAGCACTTACACTTGGACCTGCGTCTGCACCTGCAACTGCACGGAGGAACGGGAAGTCGCGACGCCACGCAAGAGTGGCATCAAGACTTATCGGAGCCTCAGGCAGGAGCGCGCATTACATCGTCCAGAGGCCGCGATGGACCGCTATCGTCAAAAATGCCTTTAGGCGAGGCCAGCACAAGGACGGAGCCAGCCACCTTTCCCTCACAGCGTGAGGAAGTACTCAGCCCTCGACACATCCTGACCGAAGGAAAGAAAAATGACCTTACCTTCACTCGTCAACATCACGAACCTCCAAGACTCGAACGGTGCTCGGTGTTGGCGGCAAGCCATCCGGGCTCTGACGCGTGCAACAGACACGCCCACAAAGGTGGTGTGACTCGATGGTGAGGCAGATGTGTGTGAGGAGAGGCGTCGGGGTGGGAAAACATCCAAATAACAAGGAACGCAGTATGTGGCTCACGGGCGGCTACTCACTGCTGGTCGGAGTCAACCTTGCTGTGCCCTCCACGCATGCGACGTGCAGATGCCATAACCTGATGCAAGATCAAGAACCCATGTCGTCGAACAATGACACCGGCTCCCAGGAGCGACGAACGTCACGGCGCGTGTCTGAGAAGGGAGCCCCATTGTGCTTCCGCTGTGCGGGAACAGCCCCCTTTGTTTGCCCTCGAACTCTGCGTTCAATTGGTCCATGCTGCTGATTGAAGTTCATCCGGTGCGACAACAGTGTGATGGGGCTTGAAAGTGCCGCAGCAGACAGTACTGCGTGCCATGGTGCCGACATGGCTCCTTTGAGATGAGACGGGACGTTGGTAGTGAAAACACGAAGGTTATCTAAACAAGCATCGCCACGCTGCTAGGCAGACGCTGGAATGCCGCGCCGAACCCTAGGGCAGTTCTGGGGTGGAGGGGATTTGCTCCCTGCGGAAGTTGACGTTACTGTCATGCCCCGGACCACGATTCTTGTGCATTGATGTGGTTGAGGAAAGGAGGAATCTGAGGATCAGCGTTTCGGCGAAACCAGAGCTCACCTTGTGCGCCCAATTGACAGGAGCGCTGGCAGAAGAAGCTGTACCGAGTCCGCAGTAGTAAAACCGATCATAGCCTTACTTGGGATCCGCCGAGCGGCTGCCGAGGCGCCACATGGCACCCTCAGCTGCAGAAAGCCCGAAGCAAAGGACATTCGCAACGTGGAACTACTCGTAAGGCACATCGACGAGCTAGTGACGCCGGATGCACAGGATGTCGCAGATCCGGCTGCGACGAACAGGCAAGCATTTGCACAAGGACCGCTACACCACAGCAAAGCGTGGTCTAGCTGCCCTTTAAATTCATCCTGTCTGCCCCCTCAACATCTGCGTAGACAAGATGCTCCAAATTGTGAAAGACGCATCCAACTGTTTGGGCTCAGCAAAACCAGCGACCTTGCAGATCAACACAAGGGCGCAAAGTCTGACTGTTTACGATGTCTTCAGGGGCATCGACCCACATGAGGAATCTCGGAAAAGGTGATGTCTACTCGAAGTTCGACTTGAAACCAGAACGGGATAAGGTCTCGAGGATCAAGCCGCAGTCAGACGGCGGATCAAGTGCACAGAAGCCTTCCTCAGGAGCCACGAAACCAGCAATCAAGACCAGGCCACAAATCGCCCAAAAAAAGGTAAAGGTCGACTGCCACAGATTGCTTCTGCCGGAGGCTAAGAGCTGCAGTCCAAATGCCAAATACTCTGACTCGCCAGTGGGACGAGAGTTCCCCCACGGCGTAGGTGACTCTGGTCATTAGCGGGCTCGAGATGCGGGATGCAGGATGCAGGATGCTGCCCTCGTGCAGCGGGCGCAGCGCGAGTCCCCAAGTTGCTCTAGAACCCGTTAGCGATCAAACCGGGACTCAGCACAGATGGAGCGACTACGTCCCACTATTAGAACTCTGGTCGCGTTGAGATAAGCTTGATAATTTATGCCATAGCGAACGGGGCATCAGGTACGCTGGAGCGAAGCTGGATATGGTCTCTCAAGGTTTGGGGCTGTGGATAGCCCTCGATGTGCCAGGCACCCCAGGTAGTCTAGGCCCCAATTACGTATATTACAGGGCCCGGCCCGTGCAAGCCATGCCGCGTCTTAACTAGTCTATCACGCCGTCGGGAGCCTGCTTCCCAATCTCCGGGCGCGGCATTGCGCCGTACTTGGTGACAACATAATCAACCTCAAGGCTTCTCCTGTTGAAGCCAGCAAGTTGTGTGTGTGATCGCGATCACTTAGACGATAAAGACGTACGCAGTTCAACTTATCTCTGACCCAATATCCAAATAATTCGGGCTCTCTAAGAGTCTCAAACGATACTGAAAGAGTGCCAGCAGGCCAGCTTTTCGCCTAACAATGGCTTGCCTACTGTAGTCATAAAAACTCAGGCCACTGGGCGACGATCCCCGGACTTGTTCGCGGGGTGCTCATGAGCTTTCGAAGATGGGCAAAGAGCCTCTGATTGCCGCTGCATGGCAAACTTCCTTTGAACACGACGATACCAAATGCAGACTACAGGGGCCTAAATTTTTCATGCGCAGCTGGAGCCATTGGCAATAAACTCAAGCCCAATGCTTCTTCTTCGGAGGCCGTTAGGTGGGAGCCGAGTTCCGATAGTGCCACCAGAGATCCTCAGTTTCCTACCATAGCAGGGACAATTGTGTTTACCCTTGGAGCATATAGTGACCAGCCGACATCCACGACTATTTTACCCCAGACGCGCTCCCTACCTGGCACCTGTTGCATCTGCTAAGGCTGCCCGGGGAAGGCTGGGTCAACGACTCGATTTCAAGCGGTTGAAAGGCTTAGGTGTCCCTCTAGAAGGCAAAATCGCCCTTGCACGATATGGCGGCCCATTACGTGGCATTAAAGTCAAGAATGCACACGATGATAGCATGATCGGAGTGGTCATGTTCACGGATGTGGCAGATGATGGTGCTATCACAGAGGCGAATGGATTCGCCGCCTACCCAGATGGACCTGCACGGAACCCATCCTCTGTTCAACGTGGCCGCGTAGGCCTATCCAGGGGACCCAACGACGCCAGGATACCCATCCAAAATTGACTCCCCGCGAGCCGATCTTTCGGATAAAGTACCGCATATACCTTCCCTCACCATTTCCTGGAGAGATGCACAACCCTTAATCGGGGCACTCAATGGTCACGGGGCTTCTGGCGAACAGGTTAGTCGTACTAATTGGGCTGGTGCCCTCAACACTTCATATTCGATTGGACCTGCTCCTGGAATGACGCTATCCCCCTCTAATGTGATGCGAGACTCAATCACGTGGATCTGGGACACAATTGGCATCATTAACGGGACCCACGCGGATGAAGTACTCATCATCGGCAACCACAGAGACTCATGGATCATCGGAGGCGCCGCCGATCCGTACTCTGGACCGCAATTATTGTCGAGCTTGCCAAACCGTTCGGTGGGCTCCTTCTTGAAGGGTGGAAACCACGCCGCACCATAATCCTCGCGCCCGGGGACGGCGAGGAGCACGGTATGCTTGGCAGGGCTCAATAATGTGACAATGTACGATGTCTGGTATAACCCAGCTGGTGGCTATTATGATGTTCCTGGTTCAGGAAGCGATTACGTCTCATTTGCGCAGAATGGAATAAGCTCCATGGACGTCTCTTTCTACACCAGCCCTGATGATCCAGCTTATCACTTCCATTCAAATTACAATAGCTTTCACTGGATGGAGACTTAGGAGGATCCAGGCTTCGTGATACATAAGGCTATGAGACAATATCTCACCCTATTAGCGTATCGGCTAGCAGATTACCGGATCATTCCGTTGGATGTGGCGCCTTATGCGGCTGTCATGAGTAACGACCTTGAATCTCTTGGGAAGGAATTGCTGACAGCGCAAGTGGCTGTGAATTGAGCTCGCTTGGGGATGCGATTGCAACATTCAATGCGAGCGCAGTGGCAATGACAGCTGCCATCAAAACAGCGGCGACAGAGAAAGACGTCAATAACATCGACGCGAAGTTAAGAGATTTTAGTCGAGGCTTTGTGTCCCAGGGAGGGCTGCCAGGCAAGGAGTTCTACAAACATGTTGTATTTGCGCCAGGATCTGACACTGGATTTACTCCCGTTCAGTGGTCGGGTATCTCAGAAGCCATTGAAGCTGGAAATGTGACTTTGGCAAATACCTGGGTGCAGAAGTCTGCGAAAGCGGTGGAAGTTGCTGCCCGTATTCTGCAACCATAGGGTCTCATATAGGTTTCCAGCTGAACGAGTATCCAGCATGAACTTGTGGGGCAATCAATTTGAAATTATTGAAACAACACCAAATCTCAACGCGCTGAGGCAATTGAGCGGAATGCCTCAAAGAGCGACTTCCTATCAACCGAGATGCTTGGTAGCAGTTGTCCTTCTTAGATGGCGACGGCATTCAAAACATCGGCATGCTTTACATTGTAATGCTCCGTAAGTTCCTCTGGGCCGGTCATCTCAGACTGGTGATGGTAGAAACCCCCAAGCAATGAGGAGAACTCGATTCCCAGGATCAAGACAGAACAGCAAGACTTCAAGATTTTGGGCCACAGTAAGAATGAGACATTAATCTGCATTACTTAAGTGCCTTCACCATTTTGTTTGTATCATTTGAATGGTTTCCAGGCACGGTCTTTTATTCCCACCCTGGATCATCCTGCATATCATGGCCCTCGCGCACGCCCACAGTCCTTCGCTGAGCATCTTCATCACCATCACCTAGAACATGGCATCGGCCACTCGTCTTCCAAGACTCTTCCCCTTCTCTTCCCCCTGTCTCGTACCCGAAGAATACCCGTTGTCTCGCCTCCCTGTGTCCAAGTCCATGTCCTTGATCTTGACACCAATCCTCCAGACTCTCGTCCAGACTTTCCTCAGCCAGAAAGCCAATTTTGGAAGAAGTATTGAGCATTCGTGCTCTCTCCAGGCGGAATGAGGGCGACATAAAATGTCAATGCCAAGATGAAAACAAGAAGAAGCAGAGCAAAGTACGACCCATATATCCCTAATGGCGATTTGAATGGTCGGTCTTCGACAGATCGCCCAGCGGACTTCCACCATTGCCTGAACCGTATGTAACTGAGACAGATTGACCCGCAGAGGAATAAAATTCCTAGTCCGGAAATAGAGAAGAGCCAGGTAAATAATGCCCCTGCCTGTGCGGATAAGCTGATAAAAGCTAATAGGCCAAACAGTAACTGGAGAATTATTGCTACGACCGGACGACCTATTTTATCGACGTAGGCTAGAAATTTTGGCGTCATATTATGCTGAGCCAGAGCCTGGAGTGTTAGAGTAGAGCCATATGTGCAGCTGTTAGCCACAGATAAGGTAGATATTGTGATGACCGCATTGAATATCGAGGCAACGCTATGCCTCCGGCAATTTGGGATGCTAAGACAAAGGAAGACGCCTTCGTGTTGGCTCCCTGGGCACCCAAGAGCTCCTCAGATGCGTTTGGAACAACAATACCGAGAATAAGGGTGGAGAGGACGTAAATACCAGCAATCCGCCACATCACCTGCTTGACAGCCTTAGGGAAGGACTTCTGAGGGTCTTTTGCCTCTGCGGCGGCGAGCCCAACGAGCTCAGTGCCCCCGAAGGCCAAAAGCAGAAAGAACAAAAACTGAACAAAAGCCAGCAAATCCTAGATTTCTATTAGAGACCAGTCAGTTGGCTTCGAGGAGTTCTTATGCTCACCATTCCGAAAAGCGTAGTTACCATCGCCACCACTCCAGTATTTGAATCCCAGATAGCCACGGGTATCGGTAGGCACCCCTCCACAGTTTGCAATAATACCGCTATTTTTTCTGGTCAGGACACTGTTCGGAGCATCTGCATTCTGACCCTGGGGGGAATAGAGTTTTCGTGAGATACTTACAAGATGATAAACCCAGCCACAGCGATGAGTTTGATGATACCGAGGATGAATTCAACTAGTCCTAAGTCAACACCGGGAATCAAAATGCCGAGGACATGCGCACTCTCGCCAGAACCCCTGACACCGGAAAACTGAATCACAGCAATTGGGGTCAGGAAAACTGCCACCCATATCCCAATATTATATTCATTAATTGATAGTTATACCAACGGCGATGATTTCAAAAGGGAGAGTGATGCGCCACTCCAGAGCATCTAAGTTGCGTCAGTGTCTCGTAGAATTTAGATAAAAACGCGATGTTACAAAGCCAGCCGATGGTAAACCCCCTGTGGATGAACTGTTAGTTCGGAGCGACCGGAGACTGTAGCCTGGACATACCAAGCCGGATCGATGAAACGGACAAGGTAGGTGTAAAATGCGCCGTTCACAGGGTACATGACTGTGAGCTCTCCCAAGGCCTGAGTAGTACATAAAACTGCAAGACCGGTAATGATGAATCCAAGGGTCAAGGATGCAGGCCCTCCGAAAGCCAGCGATCTTGCAGAGCCAACGAAGAGACCGGCGCCAATGGAACCCCCGTAGGATTTGAAAGTTATTGGCACTGAGTACCTCCACTATGGCAAGACATTTACCGATGGCAATCATCTGCATGTGACGACCTTGTAAATCACGGCGTAGATTGGCTGGCCTTGGGGCGGAATCTTCAATGTCTATCGTGACATTGGTCGATGAATGCACGCTTGCTACCTCCCGTGGCAGCTTCTCTGCCGTCGTCAACTCGGTCGACCACTTTCAAAATCACCATCGTGGTTGTGGGGCGGTGCCTGTTTTGGTAAGAAAGATTCCATAATGGGATTAGCTGACGCCTCCCCCCACACCTTTGGTACGCCTGGTCCCAATTGTCATTTCAGAATATGCACCACAGCATACAGGCTTACTGTAGCCCGGCAGCGTTTCTGCCTTGCTCAGAAGTAGATGCTATACGGACTTCAACTTCGCCAGACCAGCCATGCGCTCCAGATCCATCACTTACCGCCAGGCGGATACACGTTAGAGACGACGTCCCATGAGTTGGAAGTGTACACGTTTCCATAAAATTTCGCCCACCGCCCCGGCGACCCCTCCATCTGTCAACACTGTCCAGCCTGATCATTACGAGCAGCACCTTGTCGGCAGAGATTCTCCGCAAGGTATTTCTCGAGCAGGTCCATGGCGCTGGCGAGCTCGCCGCCATCAGCCACAATAGCCACACAGCCTGTTTGCGACTGAAGGCACGTGCATGTGATTTGGTACCTCCTGCTGCATTAATCTATGACATATCTTACATATGAGCTCAATTTGGCGCTCATTCATGCCAACACAAGTGGAGGGATAACTACCCCTTACCTCAAGGGTCGAAATACGGCGTCCAAGCCTGTGGAGCTTAGTAAGGCTATCAATTCTTTTGATGATATCTTGCCATCGAAGTACTGAGGCCTTTTGGGAAGAAAAGCTCGGAGAGTCGTGCAAGGGTCGAGTGGGCTGACTAAGTCGTTCCTGGCACTAGAATCGCGGCCTTGGAATGCTTGCCTGGCCCCGGGATTCGGTAAGCTCGGAAATCTGGTTGTCGGACCGGTGTATGGAAACTCTTGTAACGGTTGGTGGAGTCGTCAAGTCATGTTGACCCCTGGCTCTCGGGAAACGAGAAAAGCCGGAGGTAAACCAACCCGCTCCGCCATCTCTATGCTCTGTATAACTATTGTTATGCTGACACGCACACGCCGCTGCATCGGCCTATTTCTGGGGGCTTCGGTTTACCAAAAAGGCTAGTTAATAAGGTTATGATGCTGGCTTAAGTAGTATCGACAGGGGTCAAGAATACGAAATATCCCTAGTGGAAACGGAGACTGAGTACGCGATACATACTTGTCTCGATCATGCTACGTCCGGGTCGTTTATTCGCGCCATAGATGACACGATTAAGTCGTTTTACAACATTAGTATGGAACAAGGGCCTACGGCTACGAGGGTTGATTTTCGTGCTGACGTCTGTCACGGCCACACGACTTAATAGCCCGCTGTTTGTAATGGATCTGTGGCCGGAGACCTCACTCATGGCCTTTTTTTAGGCTGGAATGAATTGTAGTCATCATGCGGAATGTTCAGGTTATGGAGCCGGGTTGCCTAGCCATTGATCACACTGTAATTGGATTCGAATACCATGAACCAGAGCTCCGAGTTTGGGACAATTTTTTTCCGTAGGCATACTAGTCTAAATTTCTATGATGCTGCAGGATTGACCCAATGCAAAGTACTTGAGGATTTTAGGCGTCGCGAGTAGCAGGAGCTCAGGCGATTAAGACTCTCAGCGTTGTCGACTGCAATTGTCCGTGTTGAAGACTGGGCGCATGCCATCTAGTATGTATCTGGCCACCCGAGATGATTGCTCTGAAAATGCGCGACTGTAGATCAGATATCGATCGATGTGGCCTACCTTACCTTGCTTGAAGATTATGCCCATCCCAGGGAGCGTGGCGGCGTGAAACTTATGGGGGAGGGTTCTCAGGGCCGTACACAGAGCCCCAGACTCCCGGAATCTTGGACGTGTCCAGCGGGTGAGGCTTGGTATTGTCCCTGAGAATGCCTCGGTCATTCGTCAATCTGTGGTTCTCGATCCAGTGATAGATCGAGTTCCAGTCCTTGCACTGGCGCTCATAGCCCCAGCCCGTGCCTTCTTCTGCTCCACGCCACTCCAGTGTGACGTCCGCGTTGCACATGAGGCCCTGGCGAACGTAATCCCAACAATGGTTCAAATGTTTGAGACTCCAGCTTGTGTTAAAGAGCTTCTTGCGATCCGCATCGGCTTTGCCCTGGTTATAGTAAAGGTCGTAAAAGGCGTGTTTAGTAGAATACTGAGACGAATTCGTCAGCTTTGAACAATTCAAGGTGCTGGAGAGCGGACGTTGAGATCATACCAGACAGTGCAGCTGATGAGAAATACCGATCCAGGCCGTGGCACCCCGGGGAAGCGATTGGTCCAGGTTCGGCATTTCAGGCAAAGCTGTCTCATTGTCGACCATTATCAAGCCTCGGCCAACTGTGGAAACAGCCGATTTAGTGCTGATCATATTCCATTACATAGTAACAGATTCGAGAAAGTTGCTTACGTGGCATCAACCTATCCCAGGCTTGCATCTCTTCCTCATCGGGCTCTCGAGTGTACAATTCGTCGGGCTCCAGGATCGTGGTAATCGGCTCTGAGAGAAGCTTGAGTATAATTTCATGAAATGAACCAGGATTTAGAGGAATCGGAGTCTTCATGGGTCAAGTCAAGGGCTAGGAGGAAGCTTACTCTCTGGAGGAAACCATTTCGGTTTCTTCGGGTAGTGCACGGTGTTTGGATCTAGGCATTTCGTAGGACCAGTGTGCAAGACGATCGCCGCCATCAAGAGGAGCATGGTGCATATCGCATTGGACAAGGACAGTATGAAGACTGTACGTCCATATCGTGCCGAACGCCTCTTTGAAGGCCGGACATCATCGTCATCGATTAGCCTGGAATGCTCAAAAGAAGGATCTGGTGCTCCTTCACCGGACTCCCGATCTTCCGAGTTGCGTTTGGTATCCATGGTGATGATATATATAGGAGAGGAAGAGAAAGAGTTTCCAGTTGGGTTCTGGTAGTTTGCTGTTGAAATACCATTGTGACCCGGAATCCAGCCGGATAAGTCTGGAGTCGAATTAGTCGTAACCGACCAAGGATTGGATAGAGAGATTATAGTCGGATAGCCTTTTAGTATATTCGAAGCTATCCGGATGAAACCGTCCAAACACGGGATGTTAGGCGGTAAGCTAAATCTAGTATTTCAAGTGCCCTATTACTAAAGATCGCTAGTACTCTCCTTACCCTACTTCCAGTCCTCTAACATTACTCCTCGCCAGGAGCGTAAGGATATAAGCTACTAATCCGCTCCTTGGATAGTTAGTTCCGGCGACTAGCATGAGGAAAGTCGGGAAAAGACTAATACAGGTTGCCGGAATGTAGCTGCGTTACGGGTAGTTTCAGAGTTGAGGGCGGGGGGAGAATGACCGTGTGGCCTGGTCTTCCGAACATGGTGATTAAGTCGGTATTACTGGACATGTTGCCTATTTCCGGGAACGATGTAACTTATTGGAGGGTTCTCTCTATTATATCAGATGCCATGACCCACGAAATAAGGAATACTTGCCGGCGGGCCTCTGTCTCACGTTTAAGTCTATCCGGCGATGGAAGGTAAAGGCTGGTAATCTGCCCCAAGATACTCAGGCTCCACACGATCATCACCAACTGGAGTGGACTAAGTTTCTCGGGCGAAATCTTTTATTTGTTGGGGTGCCCTTTCACGCTCTAGAATGAATCGCAGTCTGAAGCCTACTTTCTATTTCCCTTTTATCCCTCCCATCGATAGTTTACTCCTTCCGATACGTCCTGCTTCCATTTCGATTCGGGAGAGAGCAGGGCTGTAAGTCAACTACAAGATGGTGAACCAACACGAAATACCCAGATGGGTTTCTTTACCACGAAAAGGACAACTACTCGTTCTCTGCTTGATTCGATTAACCGAACCTATGACCAGATTCTGCGTCAACTCGTACATATTTTACCAGCTTCAATATCTTAACCCGTCGTTGCAAAAGGATGAGATCATAAAACAAGCGTCGTATCTTCGGTCAGCTTACACACTGGCCCAGTGCGTTTCGTCATTCCTCTGGGTTCGCGTCGCAGACTCGCCGCTCGGTGGAAGGAAACTTGTCTTGCTTGTGGCCTTGAGCTGTTCATGTTCGTCAACACCAACCCAATATTATTCGGAAAGAACAAGGCTAATCATTTCTGATCAACACTTGCAGTTGTCAGCGTTTTGTTACTTGGTTTCATTTCCAGCTTCAAACAGGCTCTCATTGTTCATGCAGCTCAGGGCTTCTCCAATAGTAACACGGCTATTGTAAGGACGCTGATTTCCGAAGTGGTACCACAAAAGCGGTAAGTTTTCTCCCTGGACCTTAGAAGCGATCCTCAATTCGCGCTGCTGCACTCTATATTTTGTAGCTCCTAACGTTGGGGTTTCAAGTTTCCAAGCAAGAGCATTCGTCTTGCTGCCGATATGTACAAGCCTCGCAACAGTCCTTGGCCCACTTATAGCAGGCTTGACGGTCGAAGCCGAACCCCCACGACATGGCAACGACCAGCCTTTGCTAAGTAGATATCCTTATGCGCTACCAGCTTTGATAAACTCCATGCTCTTACTGGTGTCTCTGTTGGCGACGTTTTTCGTTCTTGAGGAGGTAAGTGGGGTCAAGGTTTTCATGTTACACGTCAATTCATGTTTATCCAAACTGACCGGCAAAGACCTTAGGACCCTTGCGTGGAAGGTTCGACCCCGGAATCATGGTTTCCCGACGACTTGCTTCGTTTATATTTAGCTCATCTAGACATCAGCCGGCGCATTACGAGGCCATACCGCTTAACGCCGATGGAAGCAAAGAAATGGGGTTTGAGATCGGTACCGAAGATCAGGAGCAGGCAAGCTCGTCAAGGCGAACCGACTCGGTTTCAGATGGCGATCAGGCCGAGGGTAAGACAGCATCTTTCTTGCCAACACGCCGGATATTCACCAAAAAAATGCTGCTCGTCTTGTTTTCAGTGATTCTCCTGGACATACAGATTGGCACAAACGCTGACGCCATGTTCAATTTGTTCAGTTTCCCTGTGGCAAGCGAAGAGCAAGAACGTCATAGGGTACTTCCGTTTCGATTCACTGGTGGCGCTGGGTTTAAGCCGAGTTCACTCGCATGGGCGACGTGTATACTTGGTGAGTATCTCTATGTGTCTGCTCCCTCCGAGACCATATACCTCAGCACATGTGCTCACGCCCGAGTGTCCTCGCAGGTCTCATGGGGCTCCCTTTTCAGCTATTGGTATACCCTCGAGTGACTCAGCGTCTCGGCGTATTGAAGACCTGGCGCTACTTCATGTTCGCATTCCCTTTGATATGGTTTCTATATCCATACTTTGCCGTCATACCTTCAAGCAAACCTCCACCTTCGGAAAAAACCGGTTTTTTTATCTGGGCATTCGTAGTATCTCTTGCAGCTGCGGTAGGACTTTTTGTGGGTTGTGTGGGCCCTTGCCAGCTCGTACTTACAGCGCAGTCGTCACCACATCCCTCTGCCCTAGCACGGACCCAAAGCATTACATTCTTTGTGTCCACGGCGGTCAGGGCTGCTTGCTCTGCTCTGTCAGGATATCTTTTGGCATATGGCTTGAATCGCAATCTGGCTGGTTTGCCGTTCTGGTTCAGCGCCGTGGTAGGCGTGATAGCAATCTGCACTAGCCCATTTGTAAAAGAAGGAAACGGTCATGAGATCCAATTGCCTGGGGATGGGGATGAGTAGAAGCATCATTGCAGGACGCGATCTGTCACAAAGGAGTATATCATGTAAACGCCTGTTATCCACGTAGACAAGCCCTTTATATGCGGGGCTTGGCCCGAAGCCCAATATCTACAAACCTGTTACTGCACAATTTAGTAATGATGCTTACGGCATGCGGCTATAGGAACTTTTGATGTTCTTCCAGTCCAAATTTCTCATCTGGTTATGCCAGCTAGAATACTTCAATAGTTGGCGAATACCCTAGTTTTGGGACCAAGGCCCAGTTACAGACAGAACATCTGCTTCAGGGTTGCTTCGACCTTCGAATACCATGAAGCACGCGGTTTAAAGATTTCCACTGATTTCATCAATATATTTCAGGAAGACATATCTAGGAATTTCCCTTCGATTTGGTTACAAACTCCAAACCATGGAGAAGTGCCCGAGATGCAAAATAGCTGTTCTGTTATGTGAGTAAAACGAGTTAAAGGCTACAGGTATATCGAACATCTTTGTGACACGGGCTTTGCAATTTCATAGACGTAATAAGGCATTGCTCTGCCTATCCCGTGCTCCGGCTCGGAAGTAACTTTTGAATTCTTACAACTTGCTAATAACCTCCGCCACCGTAGCTTCTAGGCTTCGCAAAACCATGTTAAGAATACTCAGATAGACTTCTAGCAATGCTTGTACTTCATCCACTTCAAACTGGTGGTTCCAGAAAGTCAAGGCGCCTGAAATGTTTCCCTCCTTCTCGTCTACTTGAAGAACTAAGTCATACTGCGGCACACGGTTAGCATTCCCGGCAGACATTTTGTAACTTTGTGAGCTTCTCACCTCCGAAGCATCGTGTTTCTCAATAAGCTTGAACTGAAGGCTTTGTCTTTCAAGTCGGGCTTTCAGTTCTTGTCCTTGGTAGTGCACTTTGCGGACGTTGACTATGGTGTTGAACAGACCCCGGTCCGCGGAACACCCCATTAACCTTTCGATACACTTGAGGGAACAGGGTTGATACGCCGTGGCCTCGCTATTCGCCTTCTGAAACTGCTGTATCAGCTCCAGCAATGAATCCGGTGAAGAGGATAAATCGACAGATATTGGCAAAACACCCAGGACAGGCCCCACGATATCTTCCAAACCGTCGACCGGTGCATCTCGGCCAGCAACAAGCTGGCCAAAGCAGACGCTGTCTTGCTGGGTGTAGCGCTTTAGTAAAAGAGCCCAGCAGAACGAAAAGAGGCTGGGAATCGTGACTTGGGCAGCTTTACAGAAGTCAGACATGGCCTTTCGTTGCGAGGATGGGATCGAAAAAGGGAGCGAGATCTCGTGGATACTTTGTGGAGGGTTGCTCAGTGGCATGCTTCCTGGCTGCAAAAGGAAACATGCTCGTGCCTGTTGCAGAATCTTCTCCTGCCACACCTTGTTATTGGCTGCAACGGCGTCTGGCTTGAACCATCTGGCATAGTTAACGAAATCTACGGTTGGCCTTTCAGGTAGACATCTGTTATAGAAGGCGTCCATGTCGGCGAACATGTGCTCTAGCGCGACAGTGTCCGTAAGAAGATGGCTCAAGCTCATTCTGAGGAAAACGGTACCGGAACGAGACTGATACAGTGAGATCTCATGTGCTGGCGCTGGCATGATCCCAGTAGGTTCGGTGGTGAACCTTTGTGTGAACGCAACATGGTCCGCCAAAAGTTGTCCAACAGGGCTGAGATCGCTTTCAACATGCTGAATTGTTATGTTCGCCTGTGCCCCACGGAGGACAATCTGGTACAATGTATCATTGGAGGGATTCACCATGAACAGAGTGCGCATAATCGGATGGCGGTCTACGACGCTCTGCCATGCTTGTGAGAATCTTTCGACATCCACATTGTTCCGTGAGTCATTCATTCTGACTTCTGCCAAGTAGGTCGCGAAATATGGTCTGCCAGCATGCGAGTGGCTGGCTTGGTACATCTGATTCTGGTACGGCGTAGCTGGCACTGCAGTCTCAACTTCATGGGCTGCAATGGGCAGAAAACCCACAATACTCGGACATATCTTAACCTGATCTTTCATACAGGTGTCTGAAGCATGCAATTTTTTGCCTCTGTTGACAATACGGGCTGCTAGCCCTCGAGTGGTCCTGCTAACAAGCAGGTCGTGCGTCATCATTTCAATGCCCGACTCTCTGCAGCGACGTGTAACTTTCATGGCAGTGATAGAGTCTCCCCCGAGAGAGAAGAAAGATGCATCAAGATCGATATTGGCTGTCCTCTGTTAGTGTATGGACGGTGGCGATAAGCGACCGTGTATGCTCAGAAACATACCTTCGTCCATTTCTAGGACATTTCCCCATATGTGGCGCAAGCGTTCCTCTAGATCAGTGCCAGCCACCTTTACGTTGACGCCCTTTATTGAATGAGGTTCAGTTGCTCGGCGGAACGTGTCCTTGTCCATGTCATAAACAGCGCGCTCTATCGTCTTCAAGTCAACCTTGTATGAAACGAGAAGAGGTAGACGCTTCGTGATTAGCAACACGTCTGGAATCATGTACGTAGGCAAAGGCGACGCTAGCTGACGCCGGATGGATTGCTCGAGGCGTGCTGTTTCGGCGACTTTGTGAGGCTCGTAGAGTTGCCATAAGTTGCCGGCAGCATTATTGTCGTCCTTTCTGCCTGCGCCATCGTCGCTCTGACACAAACTCATAACGGCAACCAACTTGCCTTTACAAAGCCCCTCCTTTCCCTCAAACACTGTGATATGTTCAAGCCCTGGAACAGAGCGAATGTGATGTTCGACTTCTTGTCGTTCGATTCTGCAGCCACGAATCTTGATCTGGGTATCTCGTCGGCCTAGGAAGTTGAGGCTCCCGTCAGCGTTGTATCGTACCAGGTCGCCTGTTTTGTAGAATCTGCGGGCAGCGCTGCACCCATTTTCAAGGCTACAGAATTCCTTGTCTCTTTGCCAGTCCAAATTACTGACAAAGGCTCGACTGGTCTCCGCATCGTCTCCCAAGTAGCCGCTTGCTAAGATTGGTCCGTCTATCAGTAGCTCACCAATCGCTCCTATTGGTGCGAGCAAGTTGTGATTTGCGGGATCAACAACCCACAGTCTGCAACCTACTGCAGAGCCTATGTTGCTTGCATCCGAGTCTGGAAGAAGTTCGTGGCTGATGGCTGCATTCACTGATGCCTCCGAGGGCCCATAAGTGTTGATCAAGTATGTATGAGGAGCCCAGATATCTACATCGGACTGGTCCAAAGCTTCGCCCCCCAGTGAGAGCACCTGAAAGAATAGTAAGTGTCATTATATCCGTCACAAAATATAAGAATGGAGGGTGGCTTACCTTGACACTTGGCACATCTGCAGGTGAAATCGTGCGCATCAAAGACGGGGTAACATCTAATAGATTCACGTCCATCCGTCGAACGAAGCTAGCAAAGTCTGACATGCGTTCTTCCTGGGATGGAACGCAAACGCATCCACCGGCTACTAGAGTACCAAAAATTTCTAGTATCGAGCTGTCAAACACGTAAGAAGCAAACTGCGCCACTCTAGAGTTTTCGTTGATCTTGTAGCGCACAATCTGTGCGCTCAAGGCAGTAGATATTGCGATTTGTGGGATGGCGACAATCTTGGGCTTGCCAGTCGATCCTGATGTCGAAATGATATAGGCGAGATTCTGTGGGTTTTGCCTCGAGATCTCGACTTCTGAGTCAGGAAAAGCTTTCATTAACGCAAATATATCCATATCTACCGCCAAGACGTGTTCCAAAAGGCCCGAAGCTTTGTCTTGCATTGATGGCGAGGCTAGGCCAACAATCGATTTTGTCCGTACGATGATATCACTGCATCGCTGCCGAGGCCAGCCAGGGTCAAGGTGAGAAAACGCTCCGCCTGCTCGTTGTACACCACACATGGCAACAATACCCCAGACAGACTTTTCGAAACAAAGGGTAACAACTTGTCCGGGACCGACCCCTTTAGAGACTAGCCATTGAGCCAGCCGGTGAGAATAGTTGTCCAAGTCACCATAGCTGATGTTAAATGTAGTCGACTTGAGTGCTGTGGACAATGGGCTCCTGGAAGAGTTTCTCTTCACAAGCTCATCAAGTGTGTGTGGCACCTGTACAGGGCTTGATGAGTTCCAATTGGCTATCTGGCTCTTCTGACTCCTGTCGGTCAGACTCAGCTGCCCGATCGGCATTGACGGATTAGACACCAGCGATCTCACGGCTGCACCAAATGCAGCCATTACTTGGGCGGCTTGGCTCCCGGAGATGAGAGACGTTGAATAGTTGAGTCGAACCGACAGAGTTTCTGGCCCGTCGCAAACTGCTAGGGCGAGATCGTACTGAAAGGGTAAAAGAAGCGTCAGCAAAGACGATTAGAATTTAGATTGCTGGCGCTCTTGGGCAGTCTGAGCGAGGTCATTTGAGCCTACCTCATCCATCTCTTTCATGTCTAGAATATCGACGTAAGGTCCTACCCCAATATCGAATGTTCTTCTGCGAACATCGGTCCGCTGTACATCGATGATGGTGTTGAAGGGTTGATGTTCTTGAATTCCAAAGTTTCGATAAATTCTTGGAAGTGAAGCCGACTGAAATGGCATTGCTTTGTGCAGATCAGATTGACACGACTGTATCAATTCAAGTGCTGTCTTATTATTCGATGCGACTCGGGCTCTCAGAATATTCATGTTGATAACTATAATATATTAGTAAATAACTTTTGAGCCAGGAGAACCAATCATCAGATTTGCAGTGTTTTGTCTTGATGACAACCTGACTCTGAGAGAAGAAGTCCCATGACGACTAGTTGCCCTGCGCATATAAGGAACATGAGAATGTATATATCCAAACGACTTACTAGGTGGGCGTTAGCGTCTATCCGATAGGCTGTTCGAGGGTGGTGGTGGGAATGATAACTGTTCTAGGAGCACCTACCTCGGACCAATGATTTTCTCAATGTTCCGGACTGGGAGGGCTCTCCCAGAGACTGGATATCCGAAGCACACTTCCTCCTGATTTGTATACCGGCTTAGGGTTAGCGACCAAGCAGCGTAGGCAATGTTGGAGACAGTGAGTCGGTTTTTCCGACAGAAGTTTTGGATTGTGTGGGTATCGCAAAGAGGTATCAGCTCTGTTGTCTTTGCCATTGCCGGAGCTTTGCGCTCTCTTAGCGGTGCCAAAGCCGGGAACCGGCAGGGGATCAATCCTTCCAGATAACGATTCCAGAATCTATCCATCGACGGAGTTCGGATCTGGCGCTCAATGTATTTGACATAGTCAGCATAAGGAACCACATCCTCATCTAGTTTTCCAACATAGCCTTGTAGAAGCTCTGTAATTATGTTCATGGAGGATACCGCATCCATCATGAGGTGGTTTTTTCTCAGATAACCATAAAGCGCTCGAGGGCAGCTGGAGACTTGGTATATAGTCAAACAGGCCAGAGGTTGCGGACTCAGCGCATTCTTCGACGGCTTCTGTATCTCATTCTGGTAATCGAGGACGACTTGGTTCTCGTCGGCACAGGTCTTGAATTTCAAGACATCCGATGTGTTGACTTTGCGTAACACTCCCATACAAAAGGGAGAAGATGTCTTGTCTCCTGAAAACTCGGCAAAGACAGTGCGCAGCATCGTATGTCTGTGGATAATTTTGTGCCAAGCGGCTTCAAGTTGAGCCCGGCTGGCTAACTTCTCCTCTGGAGCTGAGTTGAACCGAAAGAGAAGGTGCATATCATAAATGGATGCCCGCTGGTTCAACATACTTACGAGCATCCCCTGCTGCACAGGAGGGCAAGGGTAGGCGTCCTCGAGCTCATTATCCGCCAATTCAAGGCCAACGTTGCGCAGACCAAGACGAATGGACTCAAAATAAGGATTTCGTGGAACCATGGCTGAGCCTAACCGTGTCAATGACACGACTTTCTCAGGTTTAGAAGGCCCCGGAAACGTTTGGTTTGCCAGTAATACGCAGGCTGACTTGAATCGGCCGAACCACTTGAAGAGGTGCTGTTGCCGGCGGAGCTTCTGGTTGTATTCGAACAGAACCTTGAGACTTCCCCCTTCATCTGAGACACAAACATCAATTAATGAGGACCGGGGAATGCCTGCAGTACGGCTCTGAGATTCTCCAGGTTCGTAGGACTTGAATAGAGTCCCGGATTTTTCTGTCGAATGGAAGGGTCCGTGGTAAGTGAACAAAATCTCCATTGGAGTATGTTTCTGATAGAAGGCCATTCTGTGGGCCGGGTCAATGAGCCGAGTGGCAAAGTAAGAAATTCCTTTGTTTTGCACCACAGCTCTTGCCTTGTGGACCCGGCATATAGCCTCTGTTATGTCCGGGCAAAGAGGTTGGATTACGACGGGACTGAAGGCCCCGAAACACCCGACAGTATGAGACAAGTCCATGCCTGCACAAAGACTATCTCGGCCTTGCTCTTCAACAAAGACACTAGGCGTGTGTTTCTGCCCAAAGACTTCCGAGAAGGAAAAGAGCAGCGCACCGAGAAGTGCATCAGTAATGGACGCTCCATTCTTCGGCCAAGCTAGCAACTTTGCGTTGATCGTGGGATCAAGGACGAAACTATAGTCTCGTATGCCATGTAGTTGTGAGTTCGCAGCGTCGTCAATACCCCAGAATTCGAAAGTTGCTGATGAGCAGGCTACGGTGGATAATGGTGTTGGAAGAGACTTGTAGTCGATGAACCTCGCCTGGGTAGTAAGGGTATTGAGCCAGCTTGGAAACGAGGTGCCCTCGTAGAGAGGTCTCTTTCCATGTTGAAACCAATCATCAAGATCCTGCAGAATGATATTCCAGGAATACAAGTCTACGACAAGAGGATGAGCTTTGAGGCTCAGGATATTGATCTTTCTTGAATCTGCGTGGATGCGAAAGAGTTCGGCTCCAAAATTGGCCCCTATGCCGCCATCCAATTCGTCTTGCGCATGGCGAATGTGGACCGAGTGGTCCGCATCAGACTCGGTAATATTATGGATTCGTATAGAGAAGGAGTTTTCAGCCTCTTCCAGGATGTATTGTTTTGCTCTACCGTCCGCTAAACAACTGAATCGTGCACGAAGCATCGGATGGGCCTCAACTAACATGCGTAGCCCGTCACACAGTTGGTCATCCGTGAGAGGACGGCGCAAGAGAAGTTTTAGATTGCGGTGTTGAAAAGGGTTTTTGGTCTCTTTACTAACATGCAAGAGCCAATTCTGGAAAGGCGAGAAACCAAATTCGTTGGCATCCAGCATGTCTGAAGGAAGTTCGGGTGATGTCAAGCAGACGCTTGAAGCTGTGGCAGTTATGGCTTGGAAGGAGTCCGGCTCCATGATTTGACGTGGTAATGTTGTGTGACCAAGTTCAAGGAGCTTCAAGCTCAGTTCGTGGCAACTAGAGCCCTGCTCTTTGTACCAGAGAACGATTCTTTCCCAGAATAGCTAGCTTTGTGGAGCCCGAGAATGCCTGTGTATTCATTTCGAACAGTGTCCTAGTCGTCCATATCGCGTATCTCGCGGAATGCCTCCCTAAAGGCGGGTTTAGTTGCGGCAGTAAAGTCGCAGAATGATACGGAACATTCCCCCGAGAACGATATGTGAACTTATGTGCTACAGGCCCAATGGGCCTTGCAGGAACTCGGTGTGATCCATAAGAAAGAGGAAGCTGAAGATGTATATCGACTCCACTAGCCATGTTCACCACCTGTGTCTCTGTGTCACGCGGCACATGCCAAAGTATGGACTGTCTCTATCGGCGGTCTAACAGCTTTGTTCCACATCGTCGGGTACTCGGAAGGAGTAAGGAAAATTACCGCGACCTCAGCCTGCCTCTAGCACAGCCATCATTGACGCTACTCAGTGAACTACCTCAAAATCTACAAGTAGACTTGTGGTGTCTACCAGGATGATGTGATTGTCAGGGTTCAGGCTTGGTAAACACAATCCCTTCATTATATCCGAGCCCCTCTTCGTCCTAGCTCTAAGAGCTATCCGAACGGTATCCGAACCCGGCTCGGATCGGTCTCTAAGCCTATATTGGCTAGTACTAGAGTGTTTCTAGATATCTATTTTGTCGACAAGCCTTCGGACCGTTGCAAGAGGGGACATGTCCTCCTAAGAATCACAATAATAGTTCCGGTAACGACCGGGAAGCGGGATACTCAGCCATGGGGACCAGCGTTTCTGGACGGGAAAGAACATGGGATGTGAATATAGTTTATGCGGAACCCCTAACAGCGACATTAAGCCATTCGGGCCTAGCTATCAACAATGCTGCTTCATCGGTTTACTTCAGTTCGACCAGTAGTTCCGAAAGGACGAATAATGCAGGGTATCTGAAGTTTTAATCAGTCGCTAAGCTGCTAGTGCTGTGGACATCGTAACAGTGAAATATGGACTACGGCAACTAATATCCTATCATGACCCCCCCTTGTGAAAGAGACGTCTTGAATACAAGTATGTTATTCAAGCCCCTCAAACCTGGATGAGAAAGTAACATAGGCGAAGGCCCCTGTCGACTCTTTTACATCCGCTATACCGACTAGGACTGCCTGTTGGGAATAGTGCAGGCCTTAAGTATACGTCGAGGCCGATGTAAAATTTCCATAAATTCCGGGCTTTACGAAATGATCTCCATAACTGCCGATAACATAATCTCGGTTCTAGCCACTCCCCGGTTACATGTGTTTGGATTTCATTTAGATGGCGACTTGGCTTTTGTCGTGGAGAATGGGGTAGAAATTTTCTGAAGTAGTACGCCGTCTACTTATTACCAGCAGAACAGTAAACTAGTCCTAGTCCCTTGTTCAACAGACATAAAACGAAAAGGCTGGTGTCATGCGACCAACTTGGATATCAACTTCTCAATTCTGAAAATGAATCCCGCAGAGCCCATTGTCGTTATTGGGAGTGCTTGCCGATTTCCTGGAAAGGTGAATACTCCATCAAAGCTATGGGAGCTTCTCCTGGAACCAAAGGACCTGCAGTCTGAAGTCCCAAAGGAGAGATTTAACATCGATGCGTTTTACCATCCTGACGGTTCCAGTCCTGGGCGCACCAACGCACGTCATGGATACTTTCTCAATGACGACTTGCGAACTTTTGACGCTTCTTTCTTTAACATACAGCCCGTGGAAGCTGAGAGTATGGATCCACAGCAGCGTCTATTGCTTGAGACTACCTACGAAGCCCTCAGCTCCGCTGGCCTGCGGCTGCAAGATCTGAAAGGATCAGATACTGCAGTCTACGTCGGGCTTATGACACATGACTTCGAGGTCACCAAGTATCACGATCTGCAGGCTACTGGTACATACCTCGCAACGGGAGCAGCATCCAGCATCATTTCCAACCGTTTGTCGTACTTTTTTGACTGGCATGGCCCAAGTGTATGTAACTGGAGCAGTGCGGTTGCCAGAGTACACATGGCTGATTGTGTTTCTAGATGACGATTGACACCGCGTGCAGCTCTTCCCTTGTTGCCGTACATGAAGCTGTACAACAGCTGCGAAGTGGTTCTAGTACTGTGGCAGTCGCCGCTGGAACGAACCTCATATTGTCACCAGGTAAATATTCTGACTTCTCCTGAATACAAATACTGACGGGAAATAGTGTCTTACGTTTCTGAGAGCAAACTAAATATGTTGTCTCCCACAGGTCGGTCGCGCATGTGGGACGCCGCCGCCGACGGTTATGCTCGAGGAGTATGTCCCACTTGTCTTGACGAGCTCTTTCCATCGCGCAAACAGACCGTGCTGACTGTCTTATGTGAATAGGAAGGTGTCTGCTCAGTAGTCCTGAAAACTCTCAGCCAGGCGCTTCAATGTGGCGACACCATCGAGTGCGTTATCCGGGAGACCGGCATCAACCAAGATGGTCGTACGACCGGCATCACCATGCCCAGCCATCTTGCACAAGAGACTCTGATTCGCGAAACCTATGCCAAGGCAGGTCTTGACGTCTCTAAGCCTGAAGGAAGATGCCAGTTTTTCGAAGCTCACGGCAAGTAAAAACTCATGGCTGCGACTCGAAACCCAACCGCACAACACGGTATAGGGCTATCTAACACTTTGGTTATAGGAACGGGTACCCCGGCCGGTGATCCTCAAGAGGCTGAAGCAATTGCAACGGCCTTCTTCAGTGGCAGCGAAAATCCCGACGGGGAGCCTCTGGCCGTCGGAAGTGTGAAAACTGTCATAGGCCATACCGAGGGAACCGCTGGCCTTGCCGGCCTGCTGAAGGCGTCTCTGGCCGTCCAGCATGGCGTTATTCCACCGAACATGCTTTTCGAGAATCTCAATCCTCGCGTTGCACCATTTTATCGGAATCTCCGCATTCTCCGCAAGGCCCAATCATGGCCAGCAGTTGAACCTGGCCAGCCGCGCAGAGTGAGTGTCAACTCGTTCGGTAAGTAATTTCTTGAACGATCTCGAATGATCTTGGAACCGAAGCTGACCACCGTGGTAGGCTTTGGCGGCGCAAATGCACACGTCATTGTTGAAGAGTACAAACCAGCAGATAGCCAGAGCGAACACCTACAGCCTGGAAATAGTTCCACGCTAGGTTTGCCTGTGGTATTCTCAGCCAAGTCGGAAAATTCCCTGAGGAAGTCCATGGAAATCATGCTGGAGTTCATCAATACAAACCTTTCGCTGGATGTTTTGGATCTTGCATCGACGCTTCTCCGCAACCAATCCGTCTTGCCACTCCGCTACTCCATTTCTGGACACACGAAAGACTCTATAGCGGTAGCTCTCTCGGCAGCGGTACGGGATTCCAAGCTCGCGGTAAGCAGTGATATTAAGACTACAGGTGGTGTGAGAGTTTCCATTCTGGGCGTTTTCACGGGCCAGGGAGCACAGTTTCCTGGCATGATGAAGGGGCTGTTGTCGACAGTGCCGTATGTCCAGGAAATAGTTGCTGACCTCGACCGCTCATTGCAAACCCTGCCCGCAGAGTATTGTCCTTCTTGGACGCTACACGAGCAATTCATGCTGGACGAAGATTTGTCAAACGTCTTACTGGCTGCCTACTCTCAACCACTCTGCTGTGCTACTCAAATAGTGCTTATTCAGATGTTGGCTGCAGCAGGGATCAAGTTTACCACTGTCGTTGGCCACAGTTCCGGAGAGATTGCGTGCGCCTTTGCGACTGGGCTCATCAGTGCCTCCCAGGCCATCCGAGTTGCCTATCTTCGTGGCCTGACTTCTCAGTTCGCAGGTTCGGATCGCGGAGAGGGAGCCATGTTAGCAGCGGGAGTTTCGTTTGAAGACGCCCAAGAGCTGTGCGAGCTTGAGGCGTTTGAGGGCCGCATTTGCGTCGCAGCCAGCAACTCGCCTGACAGCACCACTATTTCGGGTGATAAGGACTCTATCCTCCAGGTACAAGATATCCTCGAGGATGAGTCCAAGTTTGCTCGACTGCTGAAGGTCGACAAGGCCTACCATTCTCACCACATGAAATCCTGCGCAACGCCATACATGGATGCTCTTGTAGCTTGTGGGTGCGCAGTTGCTGATGGTGCTGCTGAGCCCTTGGTTGCTTGGTATTCTTCTGTCCATACAGGTGCGAAAATGAACTTAGGCAACGTGACGGCCGACTACTGGAGGGACAATCTACTGAGCCCAGTGCTTTTTATGCAGGCTCTTGAAGAAGCCGCCATGGAACACCAACTCGATGCCGCGGTTGAAGTGGGTTGCCACCCTGCGTTGAAGGCACCTGCTCTTTCTACACTGAAGGGAATCGGCATCAATGATTTCCCGTATACGGGTTGTATGGAGCGAGGCTCAAACGATCTTGACACCTTCACTGGCGCCCTTGGGTATCTTTGGCAACGGTTCGCTCCACTTGAACCAATCGACGTAAACAGATTTATTTCAACGGTTTCTGGTAACAAGCCAAAGAATATCAGCAAGTCGCTTCCAAAATATCCTTGGGATCACTCCAAGCCCTACTGGTCTGAATCGAGGACGGTCAACAGCTTTCTCCACGGACCCCGTCCCCACCTCCTCTTGGGCGCGCCAACGGCGTTCTCTACCGCCTCGGTCTTGCAGTGGCGGAACGTTTTCAGAGTCAAAGACCATGAATGGATGCAAGGACATGGCCTTCAAGGCCAAGCGCTCTTTCCAGCGGCAGGCTTTATCATCATGGCCATGGAGGCTGGTATCGTGGCAGCCGAAACTAGATCCGTCAAGCTCGTGGAAGTAGTTGACACCAGCATTGACAAGGCAATTATCTTTGAGGAAGAGACCAGTCCAGCAGAGGTTGTTACCACAGCAAAAATTGTCACTGATTCGTCAGACGCAACACGGATCACCCTGGGCTTCACCATTGACTCTTGCCTGAGCAAGGAAGCCAAACTCTCAACCTCTGCTCAAGGTCGAGTGGTCGTCACGCTTGGGCCTTCATCATCCAACATTCTACCATCGATCCAGGGAGACCATCCCTACATGAATGATCTCGACATCAACTACTTTTACCGCGAGCTCGATGCTTTGGGATACTGCTATCAAGGGTCCTATCGATGCATCTCCGCGATGAGGCGCGCCGACAGCAAGTCTGCTGGTACTCTGCCAAACTTCCAACTGAATGACCAATTAGAACCAATAGTTCTCCATCCGGCTACGCTGGATTTGTCGTTCCAGACAATCATGGGAGCCTATTCCCACCCGGGCGATAAGAGACTCCGATCTCTATACGTCCCTGTCCACGTCGACCGAATAGCCGTCGTTCCCGGGGTTTCAAAGACAGCTCCTGTGGTGTCGGACAAATTGCATTTCACCACTGCCAATACGTACGACAAGGGCGACTTCTTCGCCGGTTGTGTCGATGCGACCGATGACAGTAGCGATAGGGCCCCAATCTTCTGTGTCGAAAACCTTGTCTTGAAACCTCTCTCGCCGCCAACAGCTGTCGAAGACCACCGTGCTTTCACCACAACCTTCTGGGGCCCCTTCCTGCCAGACAAGCTTCTGGATGATCCGGAACTATGGGCAACGGAAGAAGACAAGCGAATCATGCCTGTTATCGAGCGCATTGTGTACTCGTACGTCAGGAAGTTTTTAACCGACCTTACCGTCGAAGACCGAGAAAACGCGACAGCTCCCCAGAAGAGTTATATCCATTGGCATGATAACGTCATAGTCGATGCTGCGGCAGGGCGGCATCGATGGTATAATGAGTCTTGGGAAAATGACTCTCCAGGGTACATTGAACAGCTCTGCCAGGAGTAAGCCACCCCCTGATCCGCACGATATACTTGAATGCCCCGTGGTAACAATCAAACTTTGAAGAAACTGGTACCACCCTCATGTGCGCCTCGCCCACAGGGTGAACAAGAATGCTCTCTCCACGATCCGTGAGAACAGTAACCCCTTTTCGTGGATGAACGAGGATGGCCTTCTCACCGAGTTCTACACGAGCCGCCTGTCCACCGGTCCTGGCTGGGGTTATGGTAAACAGATTGTTGATCAGATTGCCCATCGCTTCCAGTCCATGGACATTTTGGAAGTTGGTAAGCTGCAGTGACCTACGCCAACCAACCAAGAGACACGATGCTAACTATAATTTCAGGAGGTGGGACTGCTGGTGCAACAAGATCCATTTTGTCCATCCCACAGCTGGGGTTCAATAGCTACACTTTCACTGATATTTCTCCTTCTTTTTTCGAGAAGGCTCGACAGGAATTCACTGCTCACCAAGACCGCATGGAGTTCCAAAAGCTGGACATCTCGCAGAGCCCAGAGGCGCAAGGATTCAAAGCCCACTCTTACGATCTTGTTCTCGCATCCTCTGTCCTCCATGCTACACCTAACCTGGACGAAACGATGAAGAACGTGAGATATCTCCTCCGCCCTGGTGGCTATGCGGTTATCCTCGAGGCCACGCACAAGGACCACACGCGTGTCGGCTACCTTTTCGGCCTGTTCCCCGACTGGTGGGCAGGTTGTAATGAAGGTCGTGTCTTGGACCCCTTCGCCACCATTGATGAGTGGGATGCCATCTTCAAGCGGACCGGGTTCTCCGGTGTTGAGTGCCGCACGCTAGATCGAGACGGGCACATCTTCCCCAACTCGCTCTTTATCACACGCGCCGTGACCCCGAAGGTCTCAAGGCTATACGAGCCTCTCACTGCTCCGCCCGCGCCTCAGACGTCTGCACCGCTTGTAGTTGTTGGTGGCAAGACTTCCAAGTCATCTCGCATCTTGGAAGTCGTCAATAGCATCTTGCCTCATCGCAAGCTGCTGCTGGTTGGGAGTTTAAGAGACATTCGTGATATGACATTCGAGAATAAACCTACCTTCCTCGTTCTCTCAGAGTTCGATGAGGAATTGTTCTCCGAAATTGACGAGGCGAAGCTAGAATCCGTCAAGTTGATGCTTGCTCAGGCGTCCAATGTGCTGTGGGTGACGGAGAATGCCTGGATTGCCAACCCCCACCAAGCCATGACGACAGGGTTCCTTCGAACAGTTCGGAACGAGTATTCTGAAGTCGGCATCCAGGTCCTAGATGTGGATAATATCCTTGACATTGATTTTAAGACTCTGTGCAACCAGCTCCTGCGCCTCGAGGAGTGGTCCGTCCCCAGCGAGGATGTCTTGTGGACGTACGAACCAGAGGTGTACATTTCCAAGGGCCGATTGTTGGTGCCGCGTATCAAGCATGACTCACCCCGTAACGATCGAATGGCCTCGGGACGCCGCAAGATCTATTCCCATGTCACTACGGACAGCGTCCCAGTCTCTTTGCACCTGCCCGACAAGGATCTGCAAGTGGAATTTATCAGAAGCGGCTCCTCTGATGTCCACGCGGAGCATCTTACCATATTGGCTCGGTACTCCCTTGTCAAGGCTGTCCGCGTCGGAAACCTGGGGCACTTGCATCTCATCCTCGGTTCCATCAAGGGAACGGACAGAGCAGTTGTTGCCCTCTCCCACACAAACACATCCATCGTTGCCATTCCCCCCTCGTTGGTATTTGACCTGCCAGAGACTTTCCAAGCTACGCCTGGTCTTTTGCCTCGGGTTGCGGCAAGCCTTCTCGCCCTTTGGACGCTACATATAGTATCTGATATGAGCGCAGGCGCCTCAGTGGTCATCTTCGAACCGCCGATGTGCTCAGTTGCAGCATTGGGGCGCGCAGTCGCGAACGACCGATCCATCCGCATGCACATCGTGTCCACTCAACTGGAACCTACCTCACTCGAGTCTATTGGTCTCACGTGGACGCAGGTGCATCCCCGGGAAACAGTTGAGAGCCTCAAGGAGCTGCTGCCTGCCCATGCTTCGGTATTGTATGATTTGTCCAACGATAGTAGTCTAGAGCCGTTGAGTCGCCGCCTAGTTTCTCATTTCCCTCCAAGTTGTTTAACACTTCGTTTGACCCACTTCTTCCAAGACAATTCTTCGCCCGTTGCCTACCACGGCCACATTGCCTATGAGCAGACCAAACTTGGCGCACAAAACACACTGGCTGCGTTGAAGGATGTGGCCAGTGAACCCCAGCAAGATATGGCAGCCTGGGAGTCACCAGTCATAAATGCCTCGTTTTTGGAATCATTGCTACAGAATGACATTGATGTCTTGACAGTCATTGATTGGAAGACGGACGGCACTGTTCCCGCCCGTCTTCGGCCCATCGACCATGGCAAGTTGTTTACAACCGACAAGACCTATCTTTTGGTTGGCCTTGCTGGGTCTACCGGCCGTGCCCTCGCCCGTTGGATGGTCACAAAAGGCGCCCGTTCCATCGTACTCTCTAGCCGCAATCCCCAAAACCCTGACCCCAAGTGGATCAAGGAGATTGAGAGACTTGGAGGCCACATCACCGTGTTGCCCATGTAAGTTATCCTAGGTTTGGCCACGAGGGTCATTGCCAGGGCAAGTTTTGTCTTCTCACAGGTAGCTGACACTGAACGTAGGGATATTTCCAAGAAGAAATCCGTCGATGCAGGCCTCGCCCATCTCCGACAGAGCCTGCCACCCATTGGAGGTATTACTTACGGGCCTCTGGTCCTCCATGATGCTGTCTTAAGAAATATGGACATCTCAATGATGCGACCAGTTCTGAACGCGAAGGTGGCTGGAGCAAAGCATCTGCATGAGTACTTTTCCGATCCAGCCGTTAACCCCCTCGACTTCTTCATCATGTGCTCGTCGGCGGCTACTACGGGAGGTAACGCCGGTCAGGCTAACTACAATGCCGCGAACGCGTTCCTTCAGGCGTTTGCGCAGAAGCGGCGATCGATGGGACTGGCAGTAAGTGGCGACCCCTTATCGAACAATTGTAAACGAAGGACACAACTGACATTCAATCTCTTCACTCCCAGGCATCGACAATCCACATCGGTGCTGTCATGGGCATTGGTTACCTCGCTACACGCGAGGAAAAGTTTGACCTCCAGTCGGTCTCTGACATGGATCCCCTTGGAGAGGCTGAGTTCTGTACACTTGTTGCCGAGGCCGTGGTTTCGGGAAGACCTTCACCGGCGCCTTGTGACGAAGACCTAGATTTGACCAGAATGTCTGAGATCGATATTGGGACTGGTATTCCTGAGCTTCATGCCCGGTTCAAGGACAGTCTTGTGTTCTATACTGACCCTCGGTTCGGCAACCTCAAGGTCCCGGAGAGGCGCGAGCCAACCCACTCGGGCTCCAAGACATCAATCAAGGAGCAGCTGCTCGCGGCTACGGCGCTGGATAAAGTCTGCGAGGTCATTATTAGTAAGAATCCCTAACTTTCCAACCGGTTCTGCCATATTTGATTCTAGTTATTGACCATTCATAGGCGGCCTTTGTGAGAAGCTGAGGGGCACCCTACATCTTGCTGACGGTGAGGAAGTTGATCCCGATGCTCCCCTGATCGACCAAGGAGTCGACTCGCTCGGTGCCATCACCGTCGCCTCATGGTGAGCACAATATATCTACGATTGCTGTATCGAATACTGATGTGGTCCAAGGTTCTCCAACCAACTGGTCCTCGATGTTCCCATCTTGAAGGTACTTGGTGGAGCGTCCGTTGCAGAGCTTGCCGAAGAAGCAGCTGGGAGATTGCCACCGGCTGCTATTCCTCAGGTTGCAGGCGTGTCTATTAGTACATCTGACAGTGAGAGCGTTGTTTCCGACGATCTGTCTAGGCCAAGTTTTGGTTCTGATACTTCCACCTCGATTCCTTCCTCCGGCGATGAAGACCCTACCGTGGTCCGCCTTGCACCCCTCTCACTGATCCAAGAAAATACCTGGAGGATCCAAAAGCAGTTGGCCGACGATCCAACTATCTTCCACAACACAGTTGGTCTATTCCTGGAGGGCAACCTCGATCTGGATAAGTTATATAAGGCAGTTCTTGCATCCTTGAATCGCCACGAAGTCTTCCGCACAGCCATCCGCCACTTAGAAGAAGACGGCGAGGCTGTCCAGGTGGTTCTGAACAGCCCAACTACCAGTCTCCGGTGCGTGGAAGTGCCGGATCAAGAAGCAGCTGAATCTGCTCTCAGGCAGCTCCAAGCGGAGGAGTACGACCTCTCTTCGGGCGAGGCAATGAAGGTCGTCGATTTTCATTGGGCTGAGGACCGCCATTTGTTCGTCATCGCCTACCATCGCCTGACTGGAGATGGATCCACGACAGATAACCTGTTCGTCGAGCTAGGACAAATATATGGCGGTGCTCAGCTGCCAGCCCCACCGCAATATGCCGACTTTTCTGTCCGCCAGCGGTCGGATAGAAAGCATGGAAGACTGGATATGGCCATTGCCTACTGGAAGTCCATGTACGCAGCGTTGCCGCCTGTGCTACCGCTCCTGCCACTACCTCAAGCCAAGCAACAGAGACCGGGGGGCTTGTCCTGGCAGCAGCACACAGCCTCGTTTCGTCTCAATGGCGTGGTTGCCCAGCGTGTCAAGGAAGCTGCTCGTCGTCTCAAGGCAACCCCGATGCACTTCTACCTTGCCGCGTATAAGACTCTGCTTGCAACCATGACCGGGCAAGATGATTTGGTCATCGGATTAGCGGACACAAACCGCTCAAGCATTGACGATATCTCCACAATGGGGTTCTTTGCCAACATGCTGCCCATCCGCATGGACAGTCCATCCAACAAGAAATTCGACGAAGTCGTCTCTGAAATCAAGGACCGCATGCGCAAGGCGATGCTCCATTCGGCAGCTCCTTATGGTGTGGTGCTGAAGGAACTCGGCCTCGTTGGCTCTGACGCTCCTTCAGCTAGACAAATGGCCCATGAGCCGCTGATCCAGGCTGCCTTCGACTATAGACAGGGCGAACGCGCCGATAGTGGAAAGCTAGGAGATGCCAATGTTGTCAAGGTCATGGTGACTCGAGAGCGCACTCCATATGATGTTTCTCTTGAAATGGCGGATGATCCATCTCGGGATCCTCTACTCACGGCCAAGCTGCAGAGCTCGTTGTATGGTCCACAAGATTCGGAGGTGTTCTTGAAATCTTACGAGGCAGTGTTGAAGATCTTCTCTGAGGACACCACGTTGCGAATCAAGGACGCGATGGTGAATATTTAATTAGTGGTTAAACGCTGCAAATGGTCAGAATTGTGGAAGGTTCAACTTCATTGGAGTTTGACGCTGGTGTACTGACCGTATAAACGTGGTTTGCCAGTATTTGGCGCACTTGCTAACGAGGCCACCCCCCTCAAACAAGCTGAAGCACATTTCTCTCATAATCTTATCCACTTTAGCTCTGATTGAGTTTTGTAACATCCTCGTTCTCGTCTCATCCTTTGATACTAGTAGTACTTCATATGCAAAAAACACTTGGGAAGTACGCACCACCAGGCTTCATAATCGGGTTGATCCTTCTAAGTACTAAAGCTAAGCTACTATGACTCGATTCACGAAGACACGATACATCAATTGCCAAACCCCTTGCTTTTGTGTTTAGTTGTTCATCCTTACAACTATCTTCTCGCCCGATACCTGTCCCCTGCTGACAAGGCTCAGACCATCCATGATTGCCTCGAATCCCCCGTCCACGATGCGCAATGGATGATGCTGCAACTTACCCTCCTCGAGCAAACGGCTTGCTATCTGCCACAGCTTGATGCCATACTGACGAAGTTCCTCCGACGGGGGCCTGCCGTATGGCTCAGGCCACGTACAGCCCTCGCCAAAAATAAGCGGCCCGACTACAAAGTTTGTCTGCACCACTCTACGCGTCGCAGCATGAGCCGGGAAAGGATCAAGAGAAACATACTTGCCGCCTGCGCGGCCGATTGCCTTGAAACATGCTGTAGTGGACTCGATATTCACGACACAATCCAAGGCGTACTTCAGATTATTCTTTGTGTACTTCCGCTGAATAAAGGAAGCGTTCCAATTCGTCAGCCACAATTGTTATCGGGATAACTCGCCCCGCAATGGCTGAGAGCTGAAGACTTACAATCTTTTCTACGCAATCCACATTCCGATAGTCAAATACCTCTTCGGCGCCGTTCTTCTTGGCCAACTCGAAATGCTTCGGGGAGCATGTGGCGATGGGAGTGAATCCGGACCTACATGTCCTCGGTTTAAGGGAATTATTAGCCTAGTGCCGGAGAAATGAGTTTGCAATGGGTTGACCGATTTCGACCTACAGTCTTAGTAGCTGCATAGCTATCGTAGCCGTGGCAGTGCTCCCACCGTACACGAGAACGGCCGCCGGGTTTGCAGGAGGCTCCCCAGGCAGCGGAATGCCTAGTAGCTTCATGGCCAGGCCAGCCGTGCTGACGCCAACAGGCAGCGACGCAGCGGCCTCGGTGGTGCACGAGCTGGGGACTTTCATCCAGATACCACCCCGCGTCACGTTGTACTCGGCGAACGCGCCTTGCTCCGGTGTAGTCTTGAACATGATGTTCTGGGCCCCGCAGATTGTATCGCCCACGGCAACTCCGGTGATGTCTGAACCTACCGCGACAACTGTGCCGGCAAAATCGGCGCCAAGGGTACCGTATGGGACGGCGAAGTCCCCCTTCATCTTAGTATCGCTGGGATTCAGGGCGATAGCCTTGGTGCGAACGACAATCTGGTCCGAGGAGAATTTCGGACATGGTGCGTCCCGCCGGACTAGGGGCCTATTTGTATCGTCCAAGACAACGGCCGTCTGGATGGCTGGTGGGTCGAAAGTGCTGGCCATCGCGCAAGGTCATAGATCTGTAGAAGAGATACGTGCGTCAATGGTGTTTCTAATGAACTCGTTGCGTAGTCTTGTGATGGTCACGGTGCCATTTATCCACTTGTAGTAAGCAACCTTAGATTCCGCATCCAAGGCCCAATTCAAGATAGCATGGGTACCAGTATCAGGGCAGCGTGAGCGGGTGGTTGCATCCGTGGCCGGGAAGTGGCTATGCGAGCTTACAATCACCGTGAGTGTCGGTAAAGTTGAAGCTTTCCGGAGCCAAGGAACGAGTTAGAATACTGAGACGATGAGTGGGAATTAAGATTTCGGACCGGGAGGATTATCTGATCCATAGTGTTCCAGTCTGAGCTAGAATCGTGTTATTTCGCCGATTCCTCCACTTATTCGCCTACGGCTCCGTCAATGTAAGGAACCTGTAATGCCATTGTCGGCTAGGACCATGTGTCTATCGCCTCTGCGATAGATGGATACATTACAGCCACGGCGAGAAACGGGAGATTCTATTTGGTAGAGGCAATAATTGGTCAATATCCCTTGTCGCCTCCTCAACTACCTTCTAAAGACGTTTCACAAGGAAAATTTACTAAGGCCTTCTCCCCTCCTCCTGCTACTGGCATACCTACCTCCACTGGGATTAATAGATATTTCAACTTTCAGGCTGGCGGGGGGAGGCCTGTCGATGCTGCTTGTTCAGAGGCTTTTCACTAGCAGCAAGGTCGACTCTAGAATAGGCCGCATGATACGGTGTTTCTCTCACTGACGAGCCCTCTCGAGAATAGACGGGCCTAACTTCGAATGAGCTGTAAGACATTCGCATCTCGCTGCATTCGTGTCTTGTCCGGGACAGGTGCAGTGATCCCAGAAACCCGACGGAATTACAATCAGCATGAAACCCGAGACACGTATCCCCTGAACCATTTTATTTACGAACTTGAATGCACCACTCGTAATTGCTGCTAGCTGCCGGGATTTTCGCGACAAGACCCACATCCCAGTCGTTCATGTCAGCGAAGCTAGACTAGGGGTCTACTTCACCTAGGATGCTGACATGATGCGCTGGTGCGAAGCCAGAACGCTGCTTAAGGTTGGAATCTATGTCGCTCTTTTGTCTGCGTATTTCCTAGTGCCTAAGCTTACAGCTCATAAGTACATATGCAAATCGTCAACCTACACACAATCTGATACACTCGCCCGTCCACCAAAAGCCGCAAAACCCTGAAATGGCTGTCGAGCAGTCCATCAAGCAGCTCTCGGCACACCCGAGAGATTGGACAGGCGGAGTCGACGAATATCTTAAACAAAATGGCATCACCGCCACCAAAGTTACCCCTCTTGAAGGAGGCACCTCATGTTATCTTTGGCGAATAGACGGAATGGGTAGCACGGATGGCTCCGCGTCCACGGATGCCACACCACTAGTTGTGCCCACTGTGTTGAAAAGCGCCGACAGCATGGCCAAGGCGGGACCAATTGCAGTTGACCCGAATCGGCTGCAGGTTGAGGTCAAGGCCTTACGATCGCGGGCTGTCACCGTCGCTTGCCGCCAGGTGCCCACTGTCCGAGTCCCATCTATACTGCGAGAGACACACCACGGTATTGTTATGAGCTGGGCCGGCGATATAGACTTGCGAACTCTCCACAAGACAGACACCTCGTCCGACCTGTCGAGCATCGGCACACGCCTGGGCTCTTGGCTTGCATGTTTGCACCTTGAAGCCATTGCTTCGGGTCCCGACGAGTTTGATATTGGGAACAAAGCTCTGGAAATGGCATTTTCGGGCCCTGGAGGTGTGGAAGAGCAAGTCATCAGGTCTGTTTTCTCCGCCGCGGATGACATCGATTGTGTGCTCAATCTGTTACGCACCCCGCCGCCGGTGCGGACTGTGACGCACTGGGACTTCAGGCCGTCCAACATTGTTCTGAACACATCGTGCGAGGATACAGCTTCTCCGGACTTGACGGTTGTCGATTGGGAGCTCTGCCATTACGGCGATCCAGCAAACGACATTCGCATGTGGGTCGCTGAAAACCTCATCATGGAGGCTAAGCATCGCGATCAAGGTCTGCTCTCATCATTCTTGACTGCCTACAAGCGCCGCGTCGGTGACTCAATTGTTGACGAAGCTTTCGTTCGCAGAGTGAGCGTTGCCGTTGGGGTCTTCTTCTTGTACTTCATAGGGCAAGGTGCGGAGCTATGGGGCTTCACGGAAAAGGATCTCCAAGAATGGACATGTATAGCCATGGAGTATCTCAACGCTGGAACGCACAATGATGTGGCCTGGTTGAGGCAGAGCGTTCTGAGGCATTTGATGAACTAGTTGTCGTTTTATTTGAATTATCGGTCCGCGTTACAAATAGCTGACCTACAATTGGTGGCTTTGTCTCATCATTTGCTTCCGATGTTATCTAGCTGCACAAGTAACTGGAGGCTATATAGCTTTTGATTCTAAAAGACCCATGAGGTGCAGTCCACTGGGATCTGGACAACTGTGTCGCGTATCCTAAGGGTACTCCGAGTCCGGTAAGTCATCTAGCTAACAAAGCCTTGAAGACAAATCTCTTCCGCTTTCGCTGTACTTCGATTTTTAGATTCGGAACTGCGACGACGACGCCTTCAAGGTTTCCATCTTTTGGCCTTCCTTGATCTTTCAAAAACCGCAAGTCATACCTCATCAACATGAATCACAAGGTCTTGATCTCTGTGGCTGCAAAAAACCACACAGGACGGGCATGCTCGCCGTATCCAAACGCCACGTGTTCGCTACTACCGCGACCATGGAACCAGTCGAGAGAACAGTCCCGCTTGACAAGGTAACCCTCTGCCGCATTTTGCGCTTCATTCTATCTGTAGCTCATCTTTCGTTACGCTTGGTACTTGGCACCTGATGGCATATGTCAAGATAGACAGAAGCGAAAACCTTTAGATTAGTACGGCTTCAAGCCCAGGCTGACTTACAGCGGTATTGAGGGGCATCTAGATCATTGCTCTACTCTGTCTCAGACGGGAGGAGAAGCTGAGGGTGCACGACGTTGATCGGTTGACAGTCTTCGTTATCAGGAGCCAGCAGTAGCCAGATGTTAGAGCCGTGACGAAACCTGAGACAGGCTCGTATACAGTTGGCTGTGGGCGAACACTGGAGAGGTTAGGTCGAGCACGACTCAATCCAGGGTGAGTCCCTGGCAACTGTTGAAAGTGGTGGCATAGGCGAGGCGGAGGGGAAATTGGCGTCGCTCTACCGTCTAACTGGTGTCCTGTAGGTGGAACTCAAAGTTAATTCGAGGAAGGCAGTACAATTGATTATCGGCAGAAATGGACGTCGAACGCAGAAGTTCCACTCGGATGACATGGCGTTTGAGTTCGAGAATCCGGACTCGAGCGGTTTTCACCAAACCCTTTTCGACAGATAGATTGCGCATAAGCCCATATATCGAACTAGCCATTAGAAGCAATATATGAGGCGGCACCCCTGGTTCCTTCAGCATTGCTAGATAGTCAAATTGGATTGTAGACGGTAGATGATCGGCGAAATTATCCACTTCTTTCACTCGGCCATAACTGAGATAAGTTGCTTCTATAGCGATGGTTAAGTTGTTATTCGAAAGCAATTGGCCCTAAGCCAATTGGATATACCTACCATCAGCTCCAGATAGTCGACTCATCATCAATTCATTGAACTCATCTACGCGGAGGTTAAATGGGCACAAAAAGGAGTGGAGGATGGACTGAGCTATATGCGCAAGTATGTCACCAGGAAATAAGAAGTCAGAAGCTGCTTCCATTAAATATATCTGGTGTAGGTGGTGGAGCGAGATGCTTTTATCAAGTAGAGGAGCCCCATTACCTACCTAACCGACCTAATAAGAGAATTCTAGGTCCTTAGCTTTGCGAATGGAGTGGGTCAGGCGGAGAATTTGAAAATGTCTCTAAAGGGAAGAGGACCGGATAGAGCTATCGAAGATAGCAGCAGGTATAGTGACATAGCGGAGGACTAGAGCCACTTATCGGAATTCCCCCAAAGTCACAAAAATCATGTTTCCAAAGGGGAGTTCGTTGAACATAATCTGATGGAGCGGGTAATCAACACACTTAATGGTAGCCTTATTCGCCATCGGGAATCCCTCCCACACCAGTATCGCCGCTTGGCAGAGGAGATGAGCCCGTTCTAAGAAGGTAGAAATCGTTAAAACCGGCTCCGAAGTGTCTTTCCGAACTAGAATACCAAATACAGAATGCGCAGTCCGCCCTCTCTTATACAGGGTCACGCTTAGGGCTATTGTTCCCGTGACGCAGGCAATCTAGCCTTTTCTACGAACGCGATCGTCGCAGATAGCGCTTATCAAAAAGTTCTTTCCACACCCAGCTTTTCCGTGCACAAGAAGCAACCATCATTCGGAATGGCCACAAGAATATAATTGTATATCAGCCATTGCCCCACGTTTACAATATTATACGAACGTTGACTTCGCATTGGGGAGGCGGTTCGGGGGCAAAGGAGGGCGCTCAGTTCAACATCGGTTTCTCGGTCGTTTCTAGTTGGCTCAGTAAGGCCAAATTAAGTGAGGCTAGATTCTTAACTACAGAGATAGCGCGGTATGTCTTGAAGTGTTAAACGGATTGCCTCAGCCTTAGTGTAATTAAAGGAGAAGTCAGCAGAAAGTTTCTCTTGAAAGGTTTCCCAGATGGCAGAGATTAATTGCCAAGCTCGGAAGGCCTAAGAGGAGATAAGCAAAAAGTAATTAAAGTTAGGTAGGGCAGCTATCAGCTACAACAGCTTCTTCTAGAGCAAATACTGCTTCTAGAACATTGTGAAAGAGCCCAAGCGCTGCGGCCGCTTCTTGGTAGGTTGCCTTGTACGCTTGCAGAGAATCTTCGCTCGAACTCGGCCTCCGCTGTGAATGCGGTGGATGAGCCAATCATCATGCCGCAAAGGGCGATCCCAGTCCCGAGTCTTAAAGCAATATTGAGCATAGAACTCTGCATATTTCAAGTTCACGAAGACTGAGTCAGTCGGGCGTCGAAAGTAGCACAGTAAATCGGTGACCGATTTATCGGCTGCCGCTTTTTGCATTTGACCTAGATGCTAATTTTCAAGGTGCACGGCGAGAGATCGGACAGGAGGCTGCTTTAAAGTAGTTCTAAATGAAAAGATGCGATACATTGCTTCCGACGATGAATGATACCGTCCGCTAATATAATTCTTAAATTCGTCTGGAACATCCTTCGAAAGCGGATCGTCCGATTCTTGGAAGGTAAATTGCGTAGATCAGGACCCTTAAATAGATCTTGTAGAGATAAATAAAGACGTTCACGGTAGAGCACACATCTACATGGGTGTGGTAGTCCAGAGTGGCCAGGAGGCTCGGTATATATGGTACTGCCCAACGATCTTCTTCCTTCCGTCGGCGAAAGTGGATGCTACCTTGTCTGTTGGCTGAAGTACACTCCGCTAAAGCGTGGGGAAAGTGATATAAATAGCGTCCGTCCTTAATAACGGGAAGAGGTTCGTATAATAAGGTAATCTTTACTGTGCATATTAGTGTGGAGAACCATTACTCGAAGAGATGCGTTTTACTGCTCTATCGGCAGCTCGGCTGAGATTATTGAGTTAAAAGGGTCTAATAGTGGTTCGGGGGAGACCTAGGGACATGAGAATAAGTAAAAGGCATAATAATGGCTACTCAAGTAGACATAAGATTGCGTATCGACTGGGAGAAGTGTGGGGCACACTAACTCCCTATTCAAACATAATTAGGAATACATTATCAAACCTTTATCACGATATGGCAGTGAGGCAGCCCACTTTTTTAGAACTCGACTACCATAATCATATAGATCACCTGCCCAAATTTGACCGGAAAAACTTCTTGAGATAAGTCAGGCGGACGTGGAAAGCTCGACATACTACTGACAGTATCTCTGTGAAGCGCTGTCCAGGCCGAAGCCAGTCGGCTAGCTCTGGCCAAATGGGGTTTGAGGTCATCGTGATATACAGAGACGGTTTACCTAGCTCTCGTGCGAGCGCCAGAGCGTCAGCAACCTGGTCGGACGCCCAGGCTCGGGACCCCATGAAAAATGCCAGTATGGTATATCGGAGCACGTGCACTGAAACCTGGTTGGTAGCATGTCGAAGATTAGCCGCCTGTATGCGGCGCCCGCGTTGTAGAAACACAAGCCGTTCTTCCTCCGTTCTTGAGAACATGTCCACTACATACTCACAAGTCAGACGGCCGAGCGTGAGGAAACGGGGTTCGGTGAGAAGCAAGCTTTGGCACCACTGAATTTGGGTATAAGGACAGACGTTATCGCCGGGAAGGTCATGAGATTGTCTTATAGAGCGCCAGGGTTCTAGGACGTGCCAGGGATTGTTGAGCAAGCAACATGTGCGAATGGAGATACCAGGAATCGCCCCCCCAAGAGCTTGATATTTAAGAAAGAATTCTATGGTGCCATGCTAGAATCACGAGAGCAGCACAATCCCCATCAACTCCGATACCATAGCAAAGAATTCCGGTGATGGCCATGCATGTGCATTTTGGCCCAGGTATCCAAACACCAGTGAAAGATCTACTACAGCCGTGTTTGTCTGTGGGGCTGGCTGCGAACCCGGATCCTTGCACGAACGCAACGCTTCAAGAGCAATGCAACAGAAAGCCTTAGTAGGAAGGTACAAGAAGGTGCTTCTTCGAGATTAGCTTCGATATAACTCAGGCAAACAGATGGAGGGATACACACCTGTGTCCGAAGATATTCGAGGCGTGTCTGACTGCCTGACAAACCTCATGAAGGCGGGACATGCGATGCATTTCGGGAGCAAGCACCGAGAACGAGAGTGCTTGCTTATCCGCCAAATCTTCAATCATTAGGAGAGCTTCGTGGAATTGGAAATATGTCCCCAGGCTCAGTTGGCCTTTTGAGCCCTCCTTGCACGTAAACACCGACGGATCGTTGGGTCCATTGGCAGTTCCAGGCACCGATCGATACCATGAGCGGAGATCGTCAAGTAGACGCTGGACCAACAAAGTGTCATTGGATAGGGCTGATCCCAAGGACTGCCGGCTGATTCGACCACACAATTTTGCATATTGAACCATGATGCCTAATTGGTCGGCGCCTTGGGTGTAAGATGAAAGCTCAGGCTCAACTGCTTCGGGAATCGCGTATGAAATGATGCTCTCTTGTAAAAGCTAGGGATATTGAAATCTATCGTAAGCCAGTGCCTTCTTAGCGTCCAGGGTGTGCTAGAAAGCTCTGGAAGGCCGCAGGAAATACAACCGTTTCCTTGAACTCACAGGAAATGTCCTCCATCTCATTGCACTCGTCATTTCAACGTAGAAGAGCAACCACGACGCCCGTTTAACCATGTTGGTATGCCTCGGTTCTGTAGAGATAGCTGAGATCCCTGACTCGGTGAACAGGTGTAAAGACTGTAAGGTGCTGACGGCAATAGCTAAAATCGTAGGTAGAATTTGCAAGTTAGCCGTGTGGGCCAAGTGTGCCTACAGCAGGTGGACGACGTTAGTTCACAGCTGTTTGGTGTACAGAAATACATTTTCAGACACATGGGGTGGGGAGTTCATGGCCGACGCCAGCTTTCACAGTCCAAGGCTCAAGTAATGTCGACTAGACTACTGCGAGTATCCTGTTTTGTAAAGAAAACCCAAATAATGCACTAACCAATGTCACAAGTGCCTAGGAGGTTATTGTTAGATATGGGCTCGAAACACATGTACGAATCAACGTGGTGATTATACACATACCAGAAACTTGAAAATATCAACCTTTTCTCTCATCACCAGTTCGTACAATTGAAAAACCGAAGCCGCCAATTCAGATGCCTGTCGCTGCTTACCAGGGAGGCGATTATGAGTGGGCCAGATTGTGAGAGCTTGGGCAAGTAGATGCCGGTTGTGGTGATGTATATCTGCGAATTCGGTTGGACGTGTTAAATCCAGTATCGGCGCGAATAAAGATCTTTCCAGAAAAAGGATGGGGCTAAATTTTCCCAGTCAGCCTGAAATCAAACACTGTCTAACCGGCTTGATCCGGGAAGCTTCTACTGAGTATTACCCAAGCCTGATTCTAAAAAAGGTTGAGAGCGAAAGACTTACCCTCCTGGCTCGGCTAAACAAGCTTTTCGCCGTAATTTGTTTAGCTACAGTTTTGTTATTAAAAGGGCTGACCAACCTTTCACAAGGTCTCTATTACAACCGACAAAAGTATTAAAATCCGTGGTGCCTGGTTCTCGTTGGTTTGTCGTAAAGGTCTGATGTGTACGAGCGAGAAGCTTATCCGTTATCCACTTTGCTCTTTGCTGGGCGGCAGCACGGTTTGCTGCGAGTGGCTTTGGGGAGCTTAAAACCAGACCCTCAGGTGATAACATGGCACGTGCGGTGCTCGCCAAAGTCGGGCCATAGTGAGATTCGACTTGGGGTCTGGATGGTGTGCTGATATCTGAAGATAAAAACAGTGTGGAGTCGTCTGCCGCAGGATCGGTTGGTATTGCCTGGTTACGGGGCATATCTTCCGGTATGGATGCAATATCACTTAGTTTCGCTGGAGTGAATGAAGTCGAAGAGGCATTGTGGTTATTGGGGATGCGTTGGAAAGCATCGCTGGGAAAGGCAGTGTCTTTGGTCCAGGATTAGCTCAGAGGTATGCCAAAGTAGTTCGCCATGGGAACACGCAACTTACGTAAACCATGGTCTACAAAACGGTCTGCTAGACCCAGATCATCGCCCAAGCCGTCCATGTAGATATCGAAAGTGCCCTCTAGCAGATCTTTTGAGGAGAAGGACGGAGACCCAGAAAAGTGAGCTGGGGCGCTCCCGGTTCTTGCTCGATGGGTCTGTCCAGCTGAGCTAATCATCGGGACGTCATCGGTGATATCGTACTTGCTGGGGGTAGTAGAGGGCGTCAACAGTCTGCCCGGAGGCCACACATCCCTTGCCACTTGCATTTGTGCACTGTGGTGGGACATTGGCGACGCAAGCTTGGTGACGCCACGGGGAATCGAGCAGTGGTGTTCTAGCAAGTTCGAAGAAGAGCGATCAACAGGAGCGTAGTTGCAGGTGATGCCATGTTTCTAATTCCTCAAATTTAGCAACCGTCGATGTTCATTCTTGCAATGAGGGTTGGCACTGTTTACATAACATTGTCGGCAAGGCCGCTCACCGGTGCCTGTTCCACGACAGCCGAGGAGGGCTATAGTCAGCCTTCTAACTTCACTCTTTGGGGGTTGTATGTCGTTCTTGGAAATTATAGGGCGTATTACACTTAATCTTCTTTTGCCGGCAATGCTCACATGCACCACGCCGCCGCGTATATCGCGGTCGTTCACCATCGACGGAATGATCAGGCATGGCTATCAGTAAGTCGAAGGAACCAAAGAGTGTAGGGCCTGAGCAATTACCACTGCCTGACTGGTCTTCGTACATGATGCATCACACAACCACCACTGGAGGGGGAAAGGGCCAACATTCAGACACAGACCAACGTTGCTTTTGAACTCCAAGGAATCAGCACGGGGAAACCGATTTGACATGATGGAATACTAGCCTGCCCCTCGGGGCATCAGGGGACACGGCGGAGTCAAATCAGCCCGAGCCTTGCGATAGTTTACTGTTTCATTGAGTATTACATATTTAACAGGCACAAAGCAGAGCACAAGCTTAAAAAATGGGACTCGCTGCCGTCTGGTACAGGTGAGCTGCGAACGGGGTAACCAGACGCCACTACGTTCGCCACCATGTTCAGCACCCTCGGAGACGTACTCTTTCTTTAAATAAGCACCTACCACTGTATAAACTTACGCTACCGCAGCATAGGTTTTCCTTCTAACTCTCGAGTTGTAACACTTAAAATTCAATAAACACGAACGAATGCTCTAGCAAAGGTAGATAACACAACATGGTAGTTGCCCACGTAAATTGGTTCTCTAACGATCTGGAGGTCCACAGGTAGTGCTCTAACCATTAAGGGGCGGTCCGAAACAGTGAGTATTAATTCACTGGCATGCAAGCATCTGAGATAACCCTTCGATATTTTTCGTGCCGGTTTTTTAACTTTTTAGTCTTGCAGAGTAGCATGGTCTTTCCTGAAACTGCCCATCTGAACACCGAAATTTCCCGTCTCTTACTCCGGGCTCTCGGGGTTCATGCCTTAACCAAGCTCCAAGACATCCTCGCCGCAGCTATGGAGTAGCCTGGTACCAATAAGTAGCGCATTTCGGACGTCGAAATATGCACAATTATGAGTAAGTAACAGATGTTAAGAACAAATACTCCTCTGTAGTCGTCCTATCACAACCGATGCTTAATTCGTAAGGGGCGTTGATGTGTGTTAGGTGTGACTGATGATGATGCGCCTAGGCACTGGGCGTCGTCAGAGTTCTCATCATTCATACCGAATATCTTTCAATGCTTTCTCGCCAAGAATACCGGCTGTGTTCTGCCTGGTTTTCTTTAGCTTGCGAGGCGATATTACTTCCTGCTTACCCCCTTGAGCGGTATGCAAGGACGCGTAATATGAAAGTCCCTGGTGTCACTAAGAAATACTGCCGAATCTGGACAATGAGTGGATATATTCGTGCTAAACAAAGGAAAATGTGTCTGACATCATTCGCTGCATTCCACACGGAATCGCATCCTTGGTTCCACGGCAGGAAGCCTTCCATATGGAATACGGAATATGGATAGAAAGCATTTTAGGGATAGCGAAGCATTAGCATTCCTGGTGCTAAACATTGCCGAAACAGCCGCAAGCTTTTCCGCAGACCGAGGCACTTCTAGGTTCAGCATCAACGGGCTATTGGTCCTCATCGACCCTGGGCAGGCTTTGTGGAGCCAACTGCACGATTGAACTTTGTCGAGGTGGAGTGAATATCTTGGGCGTCGATCAAATACGTCAATAAAAGGATATTATGCGGACGCATAAAGGTATGCCGGTATAACCCGCTCCAACGAAGGATCCACCCAGTGCTTTTTAAGTTATGTATTACTATAATATACAGTATTAAGCTGCTTGCGTTCGTCTAATAGGGGCAAGTAGTCGCCGAGGGTCGATCGATCCTTTCATGATGACCAATTTCTGAGGTAAGCTTCAATCCCGCCACTTAAATATACGGCCGACAGATGGTCGTACGTTACGTCTCTCACGGCTTCTTCACTGCAACAAGTAGGAAGTAGGGCCTATGCGCCTCTCCTTTCTCCTCCAGCTTCGGCTTGAGATCCAACCCTTTCCAGGCTTCCTTGAATGCTGTCAGGATAAAGCCAGCCTCTATCAAATACGTAAGATAGGTATCGACAGTGCGATGATACTTTTTGACACCCGGCGCCAACCAATTCGTGACTCTCAAACCCTCGTCCCAGTACTGATTCAGGGGCCAAATAACCCGGCCCTCTTCGTCAGTCTTCCAAGAGGCATCAACAGGTGCAGAAGCGACGGGGTGTTCGATTGAGAAGACAAATTTCCCACCCGACTCCAATGCTTGGAATACCTGGCCCAGCAGCCTTCTCAAGGGCTCATCTGGGAGGTAGTGCAGCGCCAAAGAACTATAGGCTAAGTCGTACTCACGCTCCTTGAGCGATAGTTCCTCGAGGTTGCCACAGGAGTAGGTGATGAGTTCATCGTCAATGCCAGCGGTAGCGGTCGCTTGTCGAGCCCGACTCAGCATGTTCTCCGAAAGATCGATCCCAAGCACCGCTCGAGCATGGCCTTCCTGGATGGCCCAACGAGCAAACCATCCATACCCACAGCCTAGGTCAACAACCCGCTGGTCTTTGACATCTCCAACCATCTCCCGCAAAGTTGGCCACTCAGGAGCGCCATCCAAGCCATGCACAGAGCGCGGAAGCTTTGAGTATTCAGTGAAGAACTCGGGCGTGTCGTAGATGTTTTGGGCCATTGTATATTCAGGAATATTTGCTCGTAATCACCAGAGGGGAAAAGAACTTGGGGGGAAATAGGGGAAGGGAGCGAGATCTGTCACATGACGGCCGCACTTGCCTACTTTGGGCACACCACCCAACTTATTAATACTTCGATAATAGTATTACAACTTCTCTCTCTCTCTCTCTCTCTCTCTCTCTCTCTCTCTCTCTCTTCCCACTTAGAATAGACAACACACAATCATGAATCAATCATAAGTTGCTCATTGAGAGTAGCCCTCCTTTCTCCCTCGTGCTCTCCTATCATAAGATACCTCTCCTCTCCTGGCGGCTGGATGGCTCAGCCGCGCCTATTTATATGGCTACACGCTCGTCAAGGCACCAAGGTTCAAAAAGTATTGTCCAATGACAAAGTGAAAAGTTTCAGCAGATAACGTAGATGGGCCTTACTTGTCTCTCGCCCTAATTAATGTATACTGCAAAGCTCTTCAATCCTTATATCCTACAAATTTAATTGTCAGAATTCGTATCGATACCCCCCAATCGGCCTGCGTGATCTGTCTTGAACAGGGGTTTAGATATTGAGCGTGGTGGGCGACTCTAACTCTTCCCGTGCAGGTATTATGGCACGGTGAGATACAAAAGAAGCAGTGCAAACGGGAAACAAGGCACAGCAAATATCAAAAGCTTTGAACCCAGAGGCAATGACCACGGAATGCGATGCAGAGACGTCGATACAAGGTGTCCAGGTGGCACCAAGGGTGGGTTAGCAACCCATACTCCGAGAAGCTTAATTTAGGGAGCCTCCTCCACAAAGTAAGGGTTCTCCCCCAAGCTGAAAGTCTTCGCGATTGTTCCAGGCCAATCCATTGTATGATCGAGACAATAATACTTCCAGGTATAAAAAACGGTATTGTTATATATCGGTTTATCTCATACTGGCTATCACTCGGATAATATTCTAGATTGCGCTGAACGCCCATTACATGACGATAACACTGGCAACAGACCTGATAAAACCTCGAGTTACTTCCTCAGAAATAAACCCATTCATGCCCAAACCCGAGGAAAGTGTTGCCAATCCACAGATTTGGCATACATGCAGTTTCAAGGATCGTCAACTGGATTGTGAAATTCACGAACACTCTAGAGACCTTTCGCTCATAGGACAGCTGCGACGGCGAGAATCGCAGCCCCAATTGTGCCCATGACAGGAACGAATGCACTTACCGCTGCGTCCGAAGAGCCAGTCGAGCCAGCGGAAGCGGCAACGGCACTCGATGTGGTGGCAGAACCTGCGTTTGAGGTAGCCGTAGCACCTGTGCTTGGGGCATCGGTGACGGCGTTGGCGATTGTCAGGCCGGATGAGTAGTGCGTTCCACTGGCTGCCATGCTGCTGCTGGCGGCGTCGACCTTGCTTGTGTATTGCGAATCGGTGGCGTCAACGATAGTAACGCAGCTGATCGGCGTCTCGGTGGTTGTGGTCGTCACTGGGCCAGTGCATACCGGCCATCCGGCACAAGTGGACAGAATGACTGGAGGAAGGGTTCCTCCCACGCAACATCCACTCGTTCCGTCCTCGTTGAAGTAGACTCCGGGGCAACGAGGAGTGTCTCGCTACAGGGAAATGTTCAGCACTATATCGCTAGTCAGAACGGCAGACGTAATTACTCTTTGTTGAGAAAAAGCAAGCTGAGCAAAGATAGCTTGCGCGATGACGATGGGGATGATGGAAGGCATTTCTGAGAATTTTCTTGCAGAGTATAACAATCAAGAGTAGCTCAAGACACAAAATTGTGGTGGGGAAATTCCTTGTGTGGCCATCATGAAGACCCATTGTCCTTTTATGTACGAGTATGGCAGTTGTTTCACAATGTTGGTTCTATTTTCATCTTCAAGGTCCAAGCGTGAATTCGTCCGGCCGCGACTTTGACGCGTTGTGGCTCTTATAAAGATTTGCTAGGGTTGCATCCTTCGATCCACACATCATGTTACTTGGTGGAGGCCTTGACAATCTCTGGTTCTGTGTCTGTGCGCTTCCCAGGCTGAGGGAAGCTGGACAGAGCTTATTGAATGGCACGGAGCGTAAAAGAAATTACGTGTCCGCCCCAGCTTACCTAACTGGAGGTAACTCCCAACAAGTTCCCGACCAAGGGTACATATAGTATACCTCCGTAGGAACGTCGCTAGTTCGGAGTATAGGAGGGAGGTAACATACATACTCGTTTAGAGCACGTGCCGTCGAAGCTGGCATCACTTCGCCCAAGGAAGATCTTGGCTACCAAGGAACAGGTGTGTAATTACACTCCAGTACCTCAACACAAACGGGAACGATGCCAATTTCGGCAAAATACAATCAAGAAAGGCTGTCTCGATGCAAGCGGTTTTCAAAACGTGTGATGGTGGCCTGCCAAGTGACAGGCACCCACAGGGTTGCATGCACATCTGAGTGCGCCGCGTAGGGGATTACGAATTCAGGCAGCCTGCCAGACTCGGGACTCTTAGATAATAGGCGGACGGATTCGCGCCCACCTTGCTACCTCGATATTCATCACCAGTTGCAATACTGTCATTTAATTGGCCGATGGCATCTGATCAATGCGTGTACAGGAAACAGGTGAACTTATATCGCAGGCGACATCACGCATCTATGCCACTGCCAAAGGTGCAAATGCTCTGCTGGTATCGCACTGATTGCCCCTCAATATTCGGTGAATAATGATCAATTTGTGGCTGATGATCGTTCAATTGCTCAACCCTGGGATCTGGTACTCCACTACCTCTTTCGGAATTTATTCCTGCACATGCTGATCGAAGTGTTGAGCTTGAGCTAAGAGCTGTAGCAGCAGAGGAGCTGTAACCCACGAACTTGCTCAAGCCGCCAACCCAGCATAACACCGGGGGAAACGAGCCTCAAAATACCAGGGTCCACTGCAAATTCTCAGCCAGTGCACTCAGCATCACATACGGCTCAAAGGAAGGCCGATATATTCTCTCCTAGCGGAGATTGGCCGTCACTGCAGGCCGTTGAAAGGAGATCAATGCTAGTTTTGGAGAAGTTCAGTGATGTCTTTCCCTGGCCGTGTCCTTGTGCGCTAATGTCGTTCGGCTGAATATCCTTGGATTCGACAGGCATTTATTGGGTAAAGATCGATGGGAAATTTGAATTTGGGTGAACCAGTGTTATCCCAAAGCAAGGTGCCACATCCACATGCGATATCCTGGAGACTAGGAATGCCCGAGACAGGATTGTGGTGGTCATCTAATCGTTCTCGGCTTCAGACTCACGCTCTCCAAATCGCAGGAATGTATCATCCTGGGCGTCTGCTCCCTGAATGGAATTCCATACACTTTTCACAGAGATAAGGACATCATCGGGTAATGAGAGATCATAAGGTCTGGGCGTAAAACTAAAGACCTGGGGGGAAATCTCACTAAAGCCAGCATCTTGCTCCGAGGTTGGATCGGGGCCTGAAACAGCGTATGACAAACTCCAAATGATCGAATCACTTGCACCACACGTTGCAACAAAATCAGACACCGAAGTCTGTAGATGGTGCTTTGCTGAAGGGCGAGAATCCGCTACTGACGCGTAGATAATACCTATTACCGAAAGGTCAGCCGCAATCTCTGGACTCAAGTGTTGGGCTGTAAGCGAGGAGTTGGATTCCAATCAGGTTGTCAGAGGATAGTTATCAGCAAAACATAAAATGCTCAGGCAATGTAGATAAGTATTCATAAGTTGGATCATCATTGGATGGTCTGAGAGTCGAGGAAAGGAGAGAAACTTACATTGACCACCAGGGCATTCACCTGTGTCTTCAGAATGAATCTGTAAATAAATAGGCGCTTTCGGACCATCTGAATCCTTAGATTCCACAAGGGCAATTGCAACAGCAGGTATAGGGCCGTTTTCGGCAGTCTGTGGGAAGAGCTGGCGAAGAGGATCCGCAATGATGCTGATTGATCGCCACATTGAGTAGTCGCTGGTCGAGAGATTGTCCTCGGATTTGGGAAGATCATCGGGACTGCCAACGACAATCTTGGATTTGATGCGAGTTCCGCCTGATAGGACGCATCCAATCAACATTGTTTGATCGCCATTCTCGTCAGTGCTTGGTGTCAGGCCGTCCGCAGCCGTCGTTAGACTTTGCAGTTCATGTCCAAGCAGATAAACAGATCCACCTACAGCTCCAGCTCTGCAGGCAACCTGTGAAATTTCAGAATTGCTTCCATATTTGGCAATGACGGCACCAAATCCAGGGCCAAAGTATCCCATAGACCCCATGTGTCGTCTTATCCTGAGGATAGCTGTGTCAAAACGCGCCAAGCTTGCAGGTAAAGGCGAGAGTGCCAGGGCTTGCAGTGGCGCTTGTAGAGCGTCAGATATTTTGAACTTGGTGGTAAGAGCATCTTGCAATGTAATCTGCGTATCAGCCGAGGTGTCTGAGCTCTGATCTTCCTCATCATTCAGAACATATCGCAAGAACTTCATTAGCCCACGCTTGTCCTTCATCGACAAAGACTCGTCATTGAAGACATCTTCGCGAGTGCTAGGGATTTTGTGCAATGTCCCAGCACGATGGATCCACCAGGAGCCAACAGCCAAGAATTCGAGTTGGGTATGGATTCTGGATGAAACGAGGGTAGGCAGGATCGCAGACTGTGCGTATATGATCTGGGGATTGAGACTGAGAGTATAGGAACGGGATGAAGCAAGTCGTTCAGGATTTGAGTGTGGAGCCGAGACTGTTGCATCTTTGAACAGACTGGTACGACCTGACAAGGCTGAGCAAAGTTGACTCAAGTAGTAGTGATGGCAAATATACCCTCGTCCAACTCTTGCACCCAGCTTTCTACATCTTGGAGGCTCAGACCAGCATCATCACCCCCATAATAGCTGTGACGGTCCACGTGCAAGACTTTTTTACCTGAGCGTGAGAGGGATCTGTCAAGAGAGGCTTTGTCAGTCAGTTTAAGCCGAACATGCAGCGGCGGAGAAGAGCTTACAATGCAAGGAGTGATTGTGGGATGCTGGTTCCAGCTATGACAACATCCCATATCTCATCGCTGAGAGCTTCCATTGGGGGTATTATAGTCGAGCCCAGAGAAAGAGCGAACTCATGGATGATCCAACAAGGAGAGTGACTGAGACGGGGCTTAATGTGGTGGATGATTTTTGAGATCGAGAAGTGGGAGGCAGCAAACTTGGTGAGTAATTTGTTCGGGAAACTTTGCCGAGTGGGGGTCGAACCACTCACGCAATTCTCCTCACCGGCGCTCTTCCCAAGTACTCGTAGATTGGCTGCCAGGATTGGCTCTCTTGAGATAGCCTCAGTGCGGCTACCTAACTAATCTTCTGATAGTTGAGTACGACGGGCGACAGGGCGAAAACAAGGGTCGAGTAACCACGAATTCTGTCTGCCGCTAGGTGTGCACTCTCTCATCCCTCGCTGAGTTGTGCCTTGCGACGCGAACTAGGTGAGGCTGAGATGGAGCAATGGTCGAAACCAGAATAGCTTGTCGCTGCATTTTGCTGCTCCAAGTGTGGCCATAGCTGGTGACTAGCGACAGTGTGCCCACCTTACACACCTGCGAAGCAATTCACATGATCTTTCTCATCGGGGTTGAGAGCTTCCTGCAATGCCAGGGCTGCTCTAATGATGATAGGCAGAGCCATGAAGTGGGGACGGGGGACCATGCAGTGCCAACACGGAGCCTAGCAGCCTAATCCATGGGACCACGCCCATTTTCTGCTACGTGCAGAAATGCTTGCTTGTCGCCAGCGGTTCGTCTGCTCTCATCAGGTGGTTGATAAATTTACCTAGGCGGTTTAATGATGTTCACCGAGGTTGATTGTATAGCTTAGTGCAAGTACATAAGCAGAAGGTAGGTGACATGCTGGTGGTGGGAAGATGAGCCTCTCCTGTGTTCGATACTTCACTCTTCCCACCATTACTGATTGGTACAACTTGACATTTCTGCCATCATCATGCCTTCCCCTTTTTCTGAAAATCAAGAAGTCCTGGAACGTATGGAGACCAACAAACCCTATACCACTGAAAGCCGCATCAATTCTGTGGACAGACCAGGCAAGCTTGACACCACCACGGCGAATATTCATCATATTGCACCATCCAGCTCCACGGCTGGATTTTTCCAAAGCCCTCCGCAGGTTCTCAATCAGTATGAAGATGATACGGCTCTACGGCGTGCGATGAACCTCTTCCTACCACACGGGGTGCAAGAGGCATTAAAACCCGATCTCTCTGCTTTTGGTGAACGTGTGCTCACTCGCCAGACGCTTGGCTGGGTTCTTGAGGCCGAACGCAATCTTCCCTACGTCAAGGCGTGGGACACCTGGGGCAAGCGTCGTGATGAGCTCATCACTAGTGACGGCTGGAAGAATTTGCAACGGATGGGAATTGAAGCAGGTATCGTTGCTATCCCATATGAAAATTCCTTTCAGGAGTTCTCGAGGATCTACTGGTGCACCAAATACATCCTATGGTGTGGAAGTAGTGCATGGGTCAACTGTCCGAGCCTCATCGTTGATGGGGTCGCGAGCTTGTTTCGCGAACATCTGAGTGATGATACTCCAGGAGATGAGAGACAGGTCCTACAGGATGCTTATACTAGATTGGTATCAAGAGACGGCGAAAAAGCGTGGACGTCTGGTCAATGGATGACAGAACGACAAGGTGGAAGTGATGTGAGGATGACCGAGACTGTTGCAACATATGAAACAAACTATCAATCAAAGGGGGAAGAGGATGCGCATGGAAACCCGCTTGGTCCGTGGCGTTTAGATGGATTCAAATGGTTCAGTAGTGCCACGGACGCGAATATGACAATTCTCCTTGCTCGGACCCAGAAGGGAATCAGCCTATTTTATGCACCGATGAGGCGAGCGTTGAAGGAAAAGGATGCTATGGGTTTTGGGACTGCGTCGAATGGGGTTTATATTCAAAGGCTGAAAAATAAGCTCGGAACGAAAGCTTTACCAACGGCAGAACTCGAGATCAAAGGGATGCGAGGTTGGTTGATCGGCGAAGAAGGGAGAGGAACGAAGGAGATTGCTACGGTTCTGAATGTTGCGAGACTTCACAACGCAGCGACGGCTGTTGGACTCTGGGGAAGAGGCCTTGGGATTGTCAGAGCGTTTGCCCGTGTTCGAGTGGTGGGCCAAAGACCACTATATGAGAGAGCAGGCTTTATGCGGAACCTTTCCCGGATGCATACTGAATATCGTGCCAACATTCTGTTTACCTTCTTCGTTTCTGGACTGCTTGGTTGTGCGGAGCAGGACAAAATCGCAAAGATGGCTGGTGAGCAGGGGAAAGGGGTGAATAACATGGGAAAGTTACCGAACGTGACAGATACTCCGATGGCAGTTTGGCTCTTACGGATTTTAACGCCTCTCCTCAAAGGACACTGTGCAAAGACTGGAATCTCCGGTCTCCAAGAATGCATGGAGTGTTTGGGTGGAGTCGGCTACCTTGAGAACGACGATATGCAGTTCAACATCGCCCGACTCTATCGCGACGCAAACATTGTACCCATCTGGGAAGGGACTACCGATGTGAGTTTGCTGGAGAATCTCGTCAATCTCTGTACCGATACTGACAAATGTGCTGTCCAGATGATGGCCGATGACGCCATTTTACGCGTCTTGTATGGCAAGAATCGAATCGAGGTAATGAGGGCCTTGTCCAAATGGGTTGCCGAAGTGTTGGCACAAAACGCCGAGCAGGGGTCTGACATCAAAACTGTGGCGATTTGGTGGACAGACTTTAAGCAGACATTGATCGATCTTCCGAAGACAGACATTGAGAGGCATGCTCGCGACATCATGTCAAGGCTTGTTGACATTGTGCAAGGTTTGCTTCTAATCATCGACGCAGCATCAGATGGAAATGATGTGGCACAGTTGGTAAAGGAGTGTTGGTTTGCTGACAAGTGTGAGGGTGGGAGTCTCAAGCCATCTGGGAGGAGGAGTTCCACGAATTTCCAGACCTCAGACATGAAGATTGTCTTCGGGCAGGCCAAGCTTGACTCACTCGGCGCAAAAATATAACTAGTTCCTTTTTATAGGAATTCAGCATTCAAGAGTTTGTCCAATGTCAATTCACTCTCACTCTATAGATTGTTTTTCTACGCCAGGCATCAAGTATTCCCATGCTTGCGTGAGTGCTTTAAGACCATGTGGCTCCGCCGGCACCTATCAATGCGAAGAAGGATAACATTAATCTATAATAGGCACGTCCATTTGCTCTCGCAAAATTTTCTTAACGTAATGGGCTTGGTTTATGTCGCAAATGGGCGTCAGGAAACTGCTGAATTTCAATACAACCTGCTGGTGTAGCAATGCTTGTGGAGTATTGGTAAGCATCCCAAAAGACTGATACCGTGAGAAAAGTAGATTTTGAGTGAATGGTTATTGGAATATGGCACAGATAGTCTCATTAATAGGTGGCAAATAATGGTAGTTGTAGAGCAAGGTGTCTGTTGAATCACAAATCCCCTTTTATACTATCGCATGGTTTCTTCGAATGGAGCAGCCCCAATCATCCTCATGTTCGTATAGTGGCTTCGTCATTCAATAAGTATATTTAAAGCTGTCTGGAACTCCAGGAAATGTCTTTCCGTTCTCAGCCAACTTGTTTTGCCACCTAAGTGTCAGAATGGTGATGGCAGCAAGCACCACAGTGAATGCGTTTGGTGCGATGACAGCGATGATGCCTGGAATATAATCGGGTGCGTCCTGCGACATTGTTAGTATTTCTATTTTCGACAACGCTCCTTTGTAGCTCGGACCAACCTGTTGACGGAAAACGAGGGAAGAATAAATACCACCCACAGCGCTCGTCATAACCAAGACGGCCGTGGCCACTGCTCGCTTTGCATCGCCAACAATATTGTTCTGTTGCCAGGCTATTACCGTTGGAATCATTCCATTGACTCCTGCCATGCCTAGGAAGGCCCCAATGTACCTTGGGGTTGGGCTTTTGACAAATGCCATAACGCAAAGACCGGTGATGGCAAGGCATGCTTGGAAAATGACAAAAGGTCCTCGAGATTGCAGCTTGTCTGCTCGCCATGCCACAATGAATGCTTCGATAACAGCGAAGATAGAAGGCGGTGCTGAGAGTAGGAAGGCGAGTTCCAAGGAGTATCCTAGTCCACGCATGAGGATAATCGGAAGGAAGAATAAGAAGGAATACACTCCAATGCCGGCCGACATATACATGAGAGAGAAGGACCACACCTTCCAATCCTTCAATGTATCCAAGATGCGCTGTGAGGAGACTTTCTGTCTTTCTTCTGTTCCACGATCCTTTGCTAGTCGATCCAATACAAATTGCTTCTCTTCTGGGGACAAGAATTTGTTGCGCTTTGATGCTGGAAAATCGACGATGACGAACCAAGAGATGGCGGCGAAGAAGCAGGTGAGAGTTCCTTCAATGATATAAATCCACCTCCAACCTTTGTACGAGGTTCTTTTAGCAATTTGAATAAGACCGTACGCAAAGATGTTAGCGAATGCTGTTAATGCCGTTGAAGTTAGATAGAAAAAAGCTAGTCTCTTGTGGACTTCATATCGTTTATACCACGATGCGATCAGATAGACACATCTACCATGATTAGATTTGCATTTAACAGCATATCGATTCGGAACATCATACCCTGGATAGAATCCAGCCTCAAATACACCAAGAACTGCACGGCAGATTGCCAGACCAACCCAATTTGACAAAAAGCCAATTCCAAGAGTTATGAGCCCCCAGCCAAATGTGATTCCGGCAATCCAGTTTGCAACTCCAGCACTTTGAATGACCATGTTGCTTGGGATCTCAAAGATGATATATCCAATGAAGAATACGAGTAGAGCAATCGAAGCTCGATTCCCATTGTCCAGGTCTAGATCCTCGTCAAGACCAGATATTCGAGCAACCGATATGTTGCTACGGTCCACCAGAGAGGCAGTATAGAGCAGTCCAAGTATGGGTACCAGGCGTATGTCGATTTTGCGAATGACCTTCTTTTCAATCTCCAGCTCTTCAGAGCCATTGACGTAAGATGGATCTTCGGCCTCGCTCATCGGCTCTCGATGAATGCTGGCTTCTTCACACTGGACAATACTTTCCTTTTCTGACATTGTTAGGTACAAGGAAGTAAAGATAATTTGTGTGAATCTGTAACTAAGCTGAGGGAGTAGAACACACAGGTTTGATTGCGAGTGGTAAATGGGTAACTGATGATTGCTTGATACATTCCCCAGGTATATATATGTGTTATATCTATCTGTGCGTGTGCGCGTGTGTGTTTCCACCATTTGAGCCCGTATATCCCTGGCCCCCCGCAAAATCTCTGCCTGTTGGGTACAGAGTCCCGCAAATGCGGAGGATACCAGGCAAGGTTTCTTAGCGCACGGACTCTATCCTTATCAAGAAGTAGACTGCTTGCAAGGAGACGGCCAGAAACAGGTTTAGGATGGGCATCTACGAACGGAGGACTGACTTCTAAGGTCTAACAACTACGACTTACATTTTGGAATTGAAAGAAAAGTTGAGGCATGCCGTCTGCCGATGGGATAAACGATGCTTCGTAGCGACTGGGCCGTTCTGCAACAGGGGTGTGCTATGCCTCGAATTCTATTCGAAAGAATGATCCATGGATAGACGCCCAATATGGAATTGTGGAGACGGCGTGGTGGCCCTTTTGGGCCACGGAAACCAGGACGGTCGCTAAACGAGTTGCAGGAGACGCGAACGAAAACGTTTGACTAATCATATTTAGCTGGCTTGCAACTGTTGCGTGGACTCACCAACGATACCTTGGAAACGCTGTTTGATCCCTCAGAATCTTCGCAAAGGAAAATCGAATGGACTTTGGCGGAGAAAGACAAGAAATCACCTCGGCTTTTTGTCCGTGGTGTGACTTCGAAGAAACACACGCTGGCCATAAGGTAGCATTCAAGATGAAGCGATATGACATATATGATATCTCATCTTTCCTCCGATCCAGAACATAACGGATTCCGGGATTAAATTCTCTACTACTCCGTATTCCTCATCACAATGGCCACTTGTACAACAACTGACACTGAAACAACAAGCAACTATTTGGACCCCGACAAGCTTGAAGCTCTAAGCCCAGCAGCCTTTGAAGCTTCCGTCACCAATACAATTGCGTCGCCGCAGAATGATACCGAGACAAAGAAGCTCTTCATTCCATCACCTCCCAAGTTCACGGATAAGCTTGAAGAGCGCGAATACCTAAAAGGACGCCTGGCATTGGCCTTTCGCATCTTTGCTCAACATGGCTTCGACGAAGGCTTTGCGGGACATATCACTGTGCGCGATCCTGTTGATCCTACAACATTCTGGGTGAATCCTTTTGGCGTCGCGTTTTCATTAATGAAGTCTTCGGACCTAATCCTCGTCGACCACGGAGGACACGTCATTGGCGGCGGGTCAAACCGACAGCTAAATACGGCCGCATATCTAATCCACGCCGCAGTGCACAAGGCTCGTCCCGATGTAGTCTGTGCAGCCCACTCACACAGTCTCTATGGTCGTTCATTCTGCGCCCTGGGCCGGCCGATTGATATAATCACTCAGGATAGCTGCGTGTTTTATAATGATCTAGCGGTCTATAATCAATTCAAGGGCGCTGTGCTTAATGAAAAGGAAGGTGAAAATATCGCAAAAGCAATCGGGAGCAAAAAGGCATGTCTTTTGCAAAACCACGGGATTTTGACTGTCGGGCAGTCGATAGAGGCGGCGACCTTCTGGTTTGTGAGTCTCGATAAGTGCTGCCATGGACAACTCTTGGCCGACGCTGCTGCTGGAGCCCGGGGTGAGGTGACAATAAAGATTGATGATGAAGATGCAGCGTCTACTTATCAGGCAATTGGTAGCCCTCGAGCCGGATGGTTTAGTGCGAAACCTCTATTCGATGCCATCGCCGAAGAAGTCGGTGATAAATACAAGCACTAGAACCTTGGGTAGGATGGGTCGCTTTGCTCCTGGGATTTATTTCGCAGAATGCGTACATAACCTCAATTCATCACGAATTAGCAATCTGAAAGGCGAAACTACTTTTTACTATTGCCATTCTACTCACAGGCACTGTCTGTCATATACTCGCGCCGAATAGATATAAAATTGAATTTGACAAGGGCTAGTCAAGATTCCACTGAGTGCTCACTCCAATGAATCTTCCGGGAGTAATGTTGTCAAAGAAATTCAAATCGAGGTCAAAAAGATCAAGGGCGTCAAGACCGGAAGGGCTCAAAAGGGGTAGCTCCGTTCCTGGCTGACTCGTATCTTCAGACGTTGCTCTAGTTGATTGTGCGCTATAATCAAGGAGCCTGTACAGCCGACCTACATCGTCTTCGTCGAGAGTGTGTCCTTGATCAACGGGATCGACCAAATGCTGTAACGTTTTTGCTTCTTCCTCAAATTTCCTAAGAGCCGCCAACTTTAAGAGCCAGTGTAAGTAGGCTTATAGGCAGGAAATAGTATCAAAAGAAAACCTACCATTTGGACCGAATTTGCATAAAGTTTAGCTTGTCTTTCCAAGAACAAAACGTTCATTTGAACAGCCAATACGGACATTTTCTGCATATTTTCATCCCTCGAAAGACAGTGGAGACAGTTGATTGTTCCGGCCACAAGTGAACAGTAGGCGTAGAACGAAGACCAGGTGGGCATGTTTTTCTGAGTGGCGTAGGTTAGGGTATGAGTGAGATCTTGTGCGTTCTGCCAACTCTTTTGGAGGCTGTCAGAGAGAAGGGTGCTCGGAGATGGAGCATCGTCCGGGCGGTATAGCCGTTTTAATACGAACGGGTGTTGTAGTATACAATAACAGAGGTGATAAAGAATGTGTGAGAATATGCACAGTGCGATATCGTTCGAGTCTTCGCGGAGACCAGAACCCGAGCTAGTTGGATCAAACGGCTGACGTTTATCAAAGTAAATTGAAAGCGAGTTTAGTCTTGTAATCAGTTGAGCATATTCTGAATTCTGTGTGCACGGCGGTTCCATTTGGGCTTGCCAGCTTTGCTGAAGAGAGAAACCCGCAATACGGCTTAAAGTTGATGTAAGCAAGATAACCCTTGCTAGGGCGCCAACGTTACCTAGCTGATCTGGGGGGCTCTCATTTAATACCTTGAGCGTTGGTGAATCGTTCGGCAAACCGTCTCGAAAAGTATTTTCGGGGCATGGGAGGCGAAGCCTCAAGGCCGAATCTGGACATAGCCCGGTACGATTTGTACCGCAAGTGCCCAATCTATCCAACATATAAAGCGACCACAGTGTCCTGCGATGCTCTTCTCGTGTTGAATTCGCCAAATCGGGTGGCTCACTCATCAGGTTGAGTGACTGCGCAATGCTAATCGCCATACCAATACGAATCCACGCACTCCGATAGTTGCATGCGAACTGTGTTATTTGAGTGAATACCCAATTGCCAGAGGGAGGGGTGTTTACTGACAAATTGATGGATGGCAAGAAGGATGGTTCCTTGTACGGTACGATATTCCGGGCCTTTCTCGCTTTCAAAACACTCCACAAGGATAGCACGCCAGGCCTGTGCTGCGAATTGATTGGATGCTGTAGATAGATTGTCCTTGTAGCATGGATCGTGTGAATATCGAAGAGTACTGGCAACAATTGCAAGTATGAGATATGGAGGTAGAATGCTTCGAGAAAAGTCGGATCGAAAGGACTCCTCGTGAAACATCGAATACGGTTGACCATGACAATATTTGAAATATGCATCGACCGCGAGTTGTTGGCTGGCTTGACTTAAGGGATTACCCAGTACAGGAGAACCTCCCGGTCCTGTCGCGACTGCCAGCCCCTGATTGGGCCCCGAGTCATGATTGGATTCTAGAGCAGGAATAAAAGAGGTTCGATTGAAAGAGCTGGGATGAAAGTGGCCAGCGGAAGAGCCGAGCTCGTTTGGGGCTATGTCGTTTGGTCGGCATTGGTCACTAAGTAGATTTGAGTCAGTATGATCGAAACATCTTATTTGAGTGGAATCCATTAACCTTATTCGATCCTCTTCAATGAGAACCTCACTAGCTTCTTGACCGTCACCGATATCAAAGGTTGGCTGTTGGATAATCAGTAACACCATTGGCGGCCAATATTTTGCATTGAGCTCACGAAATAATGATGATTCTGTGCCAGAAGTATTTGCGATAGGGGAAATCTTGGCTGCACTCTTAGTGTATGCTGAGGATAAATGCACTGTTGGCCGAGACGGGCGCAGAAACCACATGCAGGCCGCTCCCCGTAACAGCGCACTTTCTTTCGCCTGTTTTATTCTTAGAAGGTGGATGACAGCGAATGGAGCAGATTTCGATGAGCCTTGGATCGGGGGCGGCCATAAATCAAATCAACTAACCGACAATTCAAGCAAGCTCGATGTGGACGCTTAGTACCAATTGAACTAGTCGAAAACATGTTCGAATATGACAAGACTTTCGATCTGAAGGTGCTTGTCGTCGTCCTTGCACCAAATATGGCTTGGGAAAAGATAGCGGGGACGGCGGATGTATGTACATATAAGAAATCAGCGAGAGGCATACCAGACAGCGCCGAGGATCGCCTACCCCGCCTTCTACCCCCCTGTGAATCTCGCTTAAATAATGGTGCGTTGGAAGGGATTCCCGAAAAGAGCCAACCTCGCCTGTTGGACCTCGTTCTGAAGGATTTTCCAAATCAAAAATATCGGAAGTTGGAACGTGACTTCAAAGGCAAGCGAAACGTTAAAGGGGAACTTTTGATGGTGTCATTATCAGCCATTTGGAGATTCCAACGGACAAATATCAGGTTACAGAATTGGTAGACAAGAGCGGACAAAGGTTCCTACAGACAAGGCTGAAAGTTGGGGTTCTTAATCCCCGGATATTGCTATCGTCGCTTTCTCTCAAAGTTCGTACTTCCTCCTGAGCATCAAAAGCCCCCATGTTATGAACAGCCGTGGACTTATTCTATGAGTCTATGTGCAGACCTGTCATATTCTGGGTCTCCCATCTCTCCATTCCAGCTTTCTTAGCAAGTTTCTCTGAATCTTTCCAGATATGGTCTTTGGCAAAAATCCGGGTCTACAAATTGGATCTTGCGAGGATACTTGTAAGGGGCTGCGTTTGATTTGCAAAATCTTTGCAACTCGTTTATTAGAGTATCCAAACCTTGCTGCGTTGAGGTTATCTGGGAATATTGGTCTGTCAAGACAACAAATGCCTTGACAACTTCGCCCCTCTTGGGATCAGGTGAGGAAATAACCGCAGATTCTGCCACGACTGGATGCAGCTTCAAGGTCGATTCAACTTCAAACGGACCTTGCACATCTGGCTCAACTGTTTGTTACACGCATATGGACTTTGCGTAGGACTTACCTATGCGGTAACCAGCCGAGTTGATCTCATCATCAGCTCTCCCGACAAACCAGAAGTAGCCCATTTCATCCTTCTTGCCCTTATCCCCAGTGAGGTACCAGGTCTCGGTCTTACCATTCACAACAAATTGGTGCTCTGGCCTCGAAACGCAGCCATTTTCGTCAATGTAGCCGTCAAAGATACCGAAGAACGTCTCAGGTTCGTTTGGCGACCGGATCTCCAGGGCGATATTGCCTTCTTCACCTGGGGCACATTCTCTCTCCCATCCACGTCGATTACATTTAGCGGGATACCAGGTGCAGGCTTCCCCATAGTGGCTGGTCGAATGGGGCAATCTTTGCAGTTACCGCAAAGTAGGATAGTTTCGGTTTGTCCATATCCATCATGGATATTCAGATTCGAGATTTGTTTCCATTGCCTGAATACTTCGGAATTAAGAGCTTCACCTGCCGCCAAACAGTGCTCGAGCGACTGAGGGATACAATCGGTAATAATCTGTCGAATCTCGAAGCGTAAGTTGGTGCCATACCAGAGGAGGAGCACAAAGCGTGGTAATGGGAAACCTATTCAGAATGCTTAACAGGCGATGGACGCTGATCATCGAAGACAAATAGGGAGGCACCAGAGTTCCACGCTCCAAAGAATGAGTATGCTACCTTTCCCCAACCTAAATAATTAGATCAGAGGCAGATCACGCATGAATCACAGTTGGTGAACACACCCTGGTCCTCTGTATTCCAAAAGAGTTTCCCAGGTTCTAGCTGCATCCAAAATTTACCGGTATTGCCGAGTGCTGTCAAATTAGTAGTGTCCTATATAGAATTTTCCTTTTCACTTACCTAGTGGATATGACACCTTTTTATGAATGACCATTTTGGCAAGACCGGAGGTTCCCGAGGTAAAATATATTATTGCCGGATGATCCCAAGGAAGATGCAGAGACTCAAGTTGGTCGCTCGGAGGGATATTCTCCATAGCCTTGTAATAATCAACCGTGTCTTCTGGAACGAGCCCTCCGACTTGCATAACTGTCTTCACCGAAGGGCACCAGAACCTGACCGCCCTAAATTTTTTGACCATGGCCTCATCACCAATAAAGGCAGTTGCTTTGCTCTTATTACAGCGATACTGTATATCGTTTTCAGTTATCATCGAAGGTACCGGAGCGAGAATTATGCCACGTCGAAGAGCCGCAAGCCCCACTTCCCACCTGATCTTTTCATGTCAGCTCCGATATCGACTATGATTCTCCTTTCTGTATTCACCTACCATGCTGGAATTCGAGGTAATAGAACTATCAAGACTTCGCCTTGCTTCATCCCAATTTGTGAGAGCATGAAAGCAACTCTCTGGGATTGGTTCGAGAAGTATTGAAACGTCATTGAGCGACAAGAAGTCATGTCTTGGGATACCCAAAGCATCGCAACACGGTGCGGACTATCTTTTGCCCATCTGTCGATAATATCGGTGGCGAAATTGAAGTATTCTGGTCGATTAAGAGACCAACTCGTCGCCCGGTTTGCAGGGAACTTCTCCTTGGTGTAAGGTGGAAGCTGAGGGCGAGTTGTAGAGCCCATTTTGCCTCGATTGGCCATGTCTACAGATGGAGGATTATGCTGTGCTCAGAATTACCTGGTAACCGTGATGTTCGAGTGTTTGCATTTAAGACAATAATGTTGTAGTGTGAATGTGTTGTTTTCACGCAGACAGAAAGCTTTTGTGCTAGCGCTATGCCTCTGCCATCTCGTTCAATAGAAGTTATAAATTCCAGGAACATTACTCAGTGCTGGAGGAAGGGCTAATCTCCATACCCTCTCGTGAATTGACTACCTGGATGTCGAGAGGAGCAAATAGAGGCTTCAAGCCTTGGAGAAACAAGCATTGGCCTGGCTACCATTTTCCAATCAAGATCCCTTTCATGCCGTCCCCACTGTCGCTTGCAGTAGAGATTCGATAACCAGTAGGAGAGGGTGGTGCGCCGCCCCCACCACGGCCGCAAATGCCAGAGTGCCTCCGACGACAGGGCCATTGCCGAAATCAGGATGGTTCTAAACTCCCCGGATAGTGACCAAACAATTTGGAGCGAGTCAGCAGCTACGGAAGTTAGTTCTAGCTCTATTTTCGAGTCGTAATCCTTGGAACACGTTGGAACTGCAAAACCTCGTTAGATGTGGGGGTGCTTTCAGCTTCCAAGCGCGCCTCGATGAACAGAGTTCTTCAGACTTCTGTCATTCTTAATTATCTCGTCCTCCAGGGGCAACAATGCTGGATATTTTTTGTGAAAGATTCTAGCGCCCATGTGTCTATAAAGTTGCGGGAGTTAAATAATCGTGGAATTTGAAATTTGTCTTGCTTCACCAGAACCACCGGCGCGTTGGCACGGGTGGGGGGAGGCTCTGGCATGTGGCTATTTATCGGCATTTTCGCTTCTGATCGAGACATTTCAGACGCCCCTCGAATTACCTTTGATTTGAGCCTGGATCCCTTATTCTCCTGCTCGCAGCGTGTTGCTCCATAACGACTCCCTACCGTTCTGCATACAACTGGCAGGTTTGGAATTATCCGAAGAGCCTGTCTGCGAGTGAGGTTACCCAGTGAGATCGAAATACTCCGTCTTAAGCATCACATAGTGGACCAAACCTGAGCAATTATCCATTACATTCTCAAATGAGAGCTATACGAATCACGATTTAATCATTGCCTCAACAGGATAGAGACACAATGCCAAAGTGTCTTGACGTGCTCCTCTATGGGCCAGGTTCCATCGGAGCATTTTATGCCTTGGTCCTTCATAGGTCACCGAGAGTCCGTCTATTTGTTGTTGCACGCTCTGGCTATGAAGCAATCAAGTTGAATGGAATTACTGTCAAGAGCGACACCCATGGAGAACATGTTTTTCGGCCAGTGCAAGTGTTCAGACAGCCGTCCGATGCAAAACGTGCCTTTGACTATATTGTCTGCACCAACAAGGCTATCGAATCGGAGCGAGTGGCTCATGACCTCGCACCCGTGGTGGACGTGGGGAGAACCACATTTGCGCTGATGCAAAATGGCATCGGGATTGAAGAGCCTTTCAGAAAAGCGTATCCCGCTTGTCCAATTCTTAGTGGCGTGGTGAGTCATTCCTTAGTATATCAATGTTGTTGAAGCTGGATTGATATCATTGCCTTATCCTCAAGACGATAAATTAACACTTCGCGTTCAGGTATGGGTAGGAGGCGCTCAATTGGCCCCGGGCGTTGTCCACCACTATCCACCCGAAAACACCGAGATTGGCCTCTTTGAAAGCCAGGACATCAACGCGACCGTGCAACGAGAAAGCCTCGATCAATTTGTATCCTGTTTCCGCGATGGAGGCACTCCAGTACAGGTTCTCCCTAACATTCAGACCGCTCGCTGGAAGAAGACAATCTGGAACATGGCTTGGAACTCTATCACAACTCTCACATCTTGGGACACGGCATCCTGGCTCTCATCATCCCCTTTTGCTGTTCCGCTGACGAGAACATTGATGGCAGAGGGAATCAGCGTGGCGAAGGCATTACGCATTCCCGAGATAGATGACGGCTTAGTTGATGAATATCTAGCGAAGATTAATCAGTTGGGTCCAATCTATAGCAGCATGTACTACGACAGCAAATTTGGAAGACCAATGGAAGTGGAAGCGATATTTGGGACTGCGGTACGAAAAGGGCGTGAGCTAGGTGTCTCAACTCCCACCTTGGGATTAGTTTACGGGCTTTTGCTCGCCATTGAGGCCAGAATGGCGTTGGATCGCAACAAAGTGGGGGCGGCATGATAATCACGGAAGATATTGAAAAGTTTGCGAGCATTCTCACCCTTTGTACCCTTTGAACCCATCGACGGTATAGGAGAGCATGGCTGTCAACCAAGTACTTCTCAAGAGGGACAATAGAATCGATAGATGCTTATTTTAAGCCAGTTACGGAGTTTTGCGATAGTGGAACTATCGGCATGGACAACACACTTACCGCGTGGTATCAATTAGATATAAATGAAATCCAGATGTTAACCAAGGTTTGGATTTACCACTCTTGGTACCGGTTCGGCTTGCTGCCCTATCGGTAAATCCTCCTGTTGTCTTGGGGCGTGTCAGCAGGAGGTTCAATGATCTCGGAGGCCAACGAGCCACCTTTGAAACCAAGCCAGCTCCACCGGTCCGTCTCCCCCAGTGTGTCCTGAGCTCGTACAAGTTCGACTGCTCTGTGTGCAACACGGAGATGTGGGGAGATATCCTGAAGTAGCCAAAGTATGCCAGTAGAAAGAAATCCCACTGCCAATGAAATGACACAAATCCTTGGGTTTGGTTTACTACATTCCGAGAGACATGGTGTAAGGGCTCTTAGGCATTGCATCTCTAAGGTTGGTTAGCAGGCTTCGTCCGCAATATTGACTCTCTGTTGGTATGGCTTATCAGCAGGCTTTCCTGACGCTCATGAGCGAAACCCATCGATTAGAGCTTCTACAATACTGTGATTTATCACAGCGAAATATCAGCGCTCTGTCATGGGCTCCAGAATGGTCCAAGGAAAGAACCGGCCAAATGCTGGCAGATTGGCAGTTTCTTGTGGAATTTCCAGCACTGATGCGAAATACCTTGTCCCAGATATCCTTTGATGCCTCAGGAGTTGTATGTGCAACAATACACACAGCAAAGGGAGAGAGGCCACTTTAATCAAGCACGTAAAGAAGCACCGGCGGCGCTCAGAAGAGCTTGGGGGTCCGTTGAGGGAGCCATGGTGGAGCAGACTCAGGATGAAGGGTGCATGTGGAGATGAGAGGGATGGAGGGCCGTTATAAGGCGGTGGCCTCGGGCTGGGTCTCACGTGAGCTTGAGATAGGCTTTCGTTACATATGCATGGATAGGTTGAAGTCTTCTAGGTTCCAAGTTCTTTACGTGCCAAGGTGGAGCAACATCCTTTCTCCGTGAGGATTCCCCAGGTTCTCACAAACCCACATCAGTTCCCCATTCCAGGGGAACCTTCTAACTAACCGGTACGGAGCAACTACCGTGGCAGTTGAGTTGGATGGTAGCCCCGCCAAATCGTACGCCAAACTCCGCAAGGCTAAACCCCTAATCATACCCCTTTTGTAAGGGCCATAGCCTATATAAGCCAATCCGCGCGGCCACTATCCACGGCCACCATGCCGATACCAGAGAGGATTTGCAGTATTAGCCCTTTTGCCGGCTTCTGCACTTTTCTCAGCTGCCGAATATCTGCACATCAGTACTCCTCCACTCGAGGCTTCTGCTTCCTCCACAGACCGCCCAAGGGGCCCCACGTTTTATCCATGGTGGTGGTATGAGTAAATAGACGTGAGGGGAAGCCTTGGTTGTCAAACCCGCTTCTCGGCCCAAAGTTGCCGAGGTGAGTATATCTAAAGTGGTGGTAGTACCTTCGACTCTTGTAATAACCCAAGAGTCTTTAATAAGGTAACGACAGCCTTTTAATAAAAGCGCACAGTTTTCCAGGAGGAAAGGACCACGCCACCAAATCATTGCAGTTAACGAGTTGTTAATTGAAAGACGACACTATGGGAAGCTACACCGAGGGACAGCCCTTCAAGACTATCCAAGTCAAAGAAGTCCATCCTACTTTTGCGGCTGAAGTTGAAGGCGTTGACTGGAAGAACTTGTCCAATGAACAATTCAACGAGATTTTCGCAGCCATGGCGAAGGTCAGTTTTAATTTTCATCATATCTTCATCCTTCTGGGAGCCCATTCGCGGCCCCTGAGGACTGTTTGCTTTGCTACTCCTGTCACTGCAGCATAAAATTCAATTTACTAAGTGGAAAAGTATGGTATCATAATGCTCCGCAACACGGGCCTTGATGATGCCAGCCAGATCGAGTTCTCAAGGCGCGTTGGTGACCTCGATACAATGAGGCGCTACATGACCAATGGGCGAAAGCCTAGATACCAGTTTTATGAACTCTTCGATGCTGGCAATATTGATGATCAAGGTGGAGTCCTTGACCCTGATAGCCCCAGAGCGCACTACGGAAAGGTAATGTCCGGCCGTTGTTGGCGTGCCCTAGTTGACTAACAAAATCTCAAAGGGTAATCAGTTGTTCCACGTCGATTCATCTTTCAATCCTCGTCGAGCAAGCTACTCGATTCTTCGAGCTGTAGAGCTGCCACCACTAGGCAATGGAGGAAACACTGACTTCGCCGACTCTCGAACAGCGTGGGACGACTTAGACCCTGCCTTTCAGCAGGAGCTATTGGAGAAAGACTATGTTGTCAATCATTCGATCGCTCAATCCCGGAAACTCGGATCACCAGAGTTCTTCAAAGACCTGGATCCTACCAATGGTGGCGTGATGTCCCGTCATAAATTGATTCAAAAGCATGAGGAAAGTGGCCGTACGAACATTTATATTGCCGCTCACTCTCACAGTATCGAAGGTCTTCCAAAAGAAGAGTCTGATGCGCTGATAAAGAAGCTGCTCGACCATGTTACTCAGAGTAAATATGTCTACAGCTGCGAATGGCGGAACAAGACCGATATGATAATCTGGGACAATAGGTGTACACTGCACCGGGCAAATGGTGGAGCGTACGAAGGAAAGTACAGACGTGATCTACGGCGGACAACTGTCCATGATACGAGCCCGACAGCATGGGGGTTGAACAAGGTCGTGGATAACACTGAGGAGTGGGTGGTCAATCACAAAGCAACGGCTGCCGCTGGGAACACGGTCGTGCCTCTCAAAGCTTGAACAAAATAACTCGTGCAATATGAGGGATTCAGGGTTTGGCAATTGCTCCAACAATCTTCCTTCTTTTGTGGTCTTTATGGTCTATAATGAACATAGATTGTCGGAAGCATAGACTGACACATAAAACCGCACGATAGCGTGCAAGGGCGATGCGAGTGATTAACTACCTTGAACGCAGAACCTGTGTGGATGATATTAGATTCCAGTACCGTGCCGGTTGAGTACTCGGTAAGCAAAATACATATGCAGGGTTGGGCAGGTGAGGGGGGTGATGGAAGACGGGGCGGGCCAGTGCGGTGAGATGACAGACACAGTTCTGATGAGGGCTTTTGAGGCCACTCTGCACCAGAATTAGCTGTGGGAGTATCTCAAACCTTCTCTTTGTAGTGACCCCTACCACTCGATACTTTCAAAAGGACAGACGAGCGTCCCCGTCGCGATCGCGTCCGAACGGCAAAGACCCATGAAATGAGCACGCCAACAACTGCAAATATCACTTCACTACAGTCGATACGACAGTCCCGTAGCAAGCGACGAGCAAAAACCTTGCCTGAGCCTTTAAGAGAGCGTCTCATCTTTCGACTGACTATGACGCCTCGAAGTTACACTCTGCAAACCTCAATAATTTCTTTCGGCCTCTCGGTCGTGGTCCGGCTACTCAACAATCAAGATATATTCTTCTTAAGGTTGGAAGCCCCAAAGAGAAGGAGCTTACATGTTTTTCTGATCCGGATAGCTCATGGGATCGAATTAAGAGAGCTTGGTGGGATCACTCTCACGATCCCGATCGACGACGGACCCAGAGAAGTACTGTCACGGCTACCTACATATTTCGACTAAGCGAAGCACCTCCAGTTATTCCTCAGCCTTACCTGCCTCATCCATCTAGTCCGACTAGATCTGGCTGGGTCTGGTAGGAACTGGATGGATCCAGAGTATTCCCGTCTGTTCAGTTCTAGTCAATCCTATTCGACCCTAGTCGAATCGTGACACTTATGATCTATTAAGAGAACTCTGATGGTACGCTTCAGGATAAGAGTGTTCATAGATTGGTAACTTTCACCGAACTCGGGATATTGATTCCTTCGCCGGTCCCAAGAATCCTGCAGAGTTGGCAATAGGTCGTGAGAAACTCCCGAGCGTTTTGCTCGTCCATGTGTGTGAGACCCGTCAAAGTCTCAACCAAATAGTTTGGCGGAGCAACGAGAGGAGGACACCCTTTGGGTGGATGGGACACAAACGCAAAGTGTCCGCGACAGTGTTGGCAAAATTCGTGATCTAGGGTTGACGCATTCTGCTGATCTGGGTCGCTGTTCAAGGCCGCCGTATGGGAGCGACAAAAATTTGCCCATGCTCGCTCTTCCAGTAATGGATCATCACCACCGACTTCAACGCATGTCGATCTCTGTGGTAGTTGACTTTGTTTTTGTATGGTTGTGGTATGAGAGCCTGAAGGGTTTAATTGCTCACCTTGGGAGCTTGATGAGTCGACGTGTGGGAAGATAAACCTCAGTCGAGTCTGCAGGTTAGTTGCCAAGTTGATGGCAATGTAAGCCTTATGCTTATATCCCCGCTCGGTACTTTCGTACATTCACCATAACGTTAGGATTACCTATCCTTTGCTCACCACTGTTGCGTCCTACACTCATCGCATTTGCCGGATAGTAAATGCTGTAATGGCGCACCTGTCATTATTCTGTCAAGTAATGTTGTTCCGCTTACTTGACCATAGATGGCTCATCCACACCCCCCAGGGTAACATGGGAGGTGTCGAAGGAACCTGCCGCTATTGGGAGGTCGTCTCCAGCCTTTTGCCTGAGGTGACGGTGTCGGCCCGAAGTTTTGCCGAGATGTCACTTCGACGTCAACTTCATTTCCACGCGCGTATCTCAACCCTGACGTGGCATAGGAGTGTAAGTATTAATTCTACTCACCACCTAATTAGTAGGTGCCCGACTAGAGGCCGCTCAGAGCTTGATAGGGCCTTAGCGTTTGCCCCACGCGCTTCACGCTGAAGAGCCTGCCTGCTCTCCGAGATCCGATGCATGATTCACCAGCGCAAACGGCGTCCATTCGATCTGTGACTCGTTGATGGTGTGAGTCGACTCGGCGCTGCCTGGCGGCACATTGCTGGGATGCAGAGTAACAACAACATTGAGCTAGACCTATGTCGAACCTTGTTTGGATGACAACGATAACAAGAATAATTGCCCCGGATTTGGCGGGTATTGATTAGATAACAGCTCGTTGGCCTGCAAGCCGCAAAATCTATGATGGCAACAGAATCGATTCCCATGCCCGGTGACCCTGGTGATTCGGTGTCGTCTCTTTCGCTGGCCATCAGAACAGTCACGCTTGGAAAACCCTCAATCATCGATGCGGAACGGGAACCCCGAGGGAACGCAGAGGATCCTGGTCAACCACTCTCCATCTTCGACTTTCCTAGAGAGCTCATTGAGCCCATACAATACCTGCTCACCTATCATGATCTCAAAGCCCTGCGCGCAACCTGCAAAGCTGCTAGGGACGCTATACTTCTCGACGACGTCAAGAATGCCCACTTGCGATTGAAGGCGACACTTTTGCTCCAGGAGGCCGTGGACTACACGCAGAGGCAGCAGAAGATCGCCGAATTCTCGCGCTGGGCACGCCGCTGGCCGAACGAGTACCGGACGTACTGGTCGAGTGATACCATCTCCAACATCCACAAGAATTACATCACTAGGGCCATCCGTCTCAACTGCTACATGTGCTTGTATAACCTGCCGAAGGAGTGCTTTACTGACAGACAGGCGACTGGTGCTAGATCACTCGGACATAAGGAGGCAAACATGCGTTTCTGTACCAATTGTGGCGTTAAGCGATCCATTTGGCCACCTGGCACAGTGTTGAAAATAGTCCACAAGTCCTACGTCATTTGCAAAGGTTGCTGCTCCATCCAGAAAGGCGAGCCCTATTATCGAAGTCTTGGGGTGTGTTCGAAGAAATGTCAGGAGATGATTGAAAATGCACAACATTTAGCAGTGGAAACGCAGCCCACGTCAGCGCCATCAACTGACGAGGTTTCAGGTCAGGCCGTCCGCGAAGAACTCAAATCCATCGTTAAGCCCAGTGGCAATGCCTCTACTGGCACGAGAGCTACTCGATGTCTACGTTGCTGGGGGATCGATCATACCGATAAGGCAGCTGATGGCGGCTTGGGAATGCATCTCTGCAAGGATTGCGAAGTCGTAAGATCGGGGGTCGCTCATGTCAGCCCAAGGTCCTAAGCGATGCTGAAAAGGAGTAAATGATCAACGGATAATGTTATCACGGGTTTTCGGATGTTGAAATGCTGCGAATCAAGTGGGAAGTGGAGAGTTGCAAATTGTTTGATGTCGTTAAGAAGGCTCACTGGGCCCGCTATTCATAGGAGCGACCAGCTTATGTCGTCACACGGAGGAGAGACAGGATTTTTGGGTGCCATTTTCCACCTGGTTCCCTATGCAGGTAATTGGATATTTAGCTGTTGGATATTTAGCTGTTGTGATCTTTTGCCTTGAAAGGGAGGTGGAAACACTCCAATGGTGTCATTCGCGCCAATTCAGCACTATTGGCCATCACCACGTATCGATCAAGCGATTGCGCTCCAACTAGATCAATCACTTCTCTAGGATTCAACTGCGGCGCGGCTTACAAATGCATACCAAGTTATATTCAAGAGCGATCACTTCTTGGTGGCCACAACTTCAGAACAGTGCGCAGTTCTCCGCCCTGCAGAATCACTCAAAGGTAGTCCCCAATGATTCCAACGCCTCGACCCGTGTGACCCTCAAAATCGGTGCTTGTGGCGATGGCTTCGGTACTTTTGAAATCTTCCCTCAATTCCGCCATCCTCAACCCTGACAGATAGATTGCATCCCTCCCGAGCAGGAATCTCGTAGTCTTCTCCAGCCCCGCTCCCAGGCCAGTGCAATCGACAATGTCAACGATCCGCTCACCGAATTTCCCTGGATCACCAGGAATCTGGGTTGGGTCTTCTGCCATCTTGACCGAGTCTGTGATAGTTTTCCCCAACGAACCCGCCATGTAAGTATTGCCGAATCCGTTAACAGGCTGCTTCGAATTTGTAAATACATTAGTCCTGTAGAGTCCGGCCGTGATTGTGATTGGCCGGATATTGAACATCGCCAGTTCTGCCTTGAGGACCAACTGAAGTATGTCCTGAGCGGCCTTAGGGACACAGTACATCGCCAATGCCGGACATGCCTGGAAGCCGAATATGGACGAGATGGACACAATGGTCCCTGCTTTCTTTGCCCTCATGCAAGGAAGAACTCCCCGAATGACACGAACCGGTCCCCAGAAGTTGGCTTCCATTGCAGCTTTCATTTCATCTTCTCTGTAGCAATACAATCAGTCTGCGTCTCGGTGCACACAAGATTGGCATACGTTAGATCTTCAATCTGGCCATTGAGCACATATCCCGCGTTATTGACCGCGACGTCAATACCCCCGGCCTCTTCTGCGGTTTGTCGAACAGTCTCCTCGGTGCTCGGTAGCGAGACATCAAGTTTGATCCATTTGCCTCCCGCTGCCTCCACTTCTGGGTGGTCTTTCGCTGCCACATCTGGATTGCGAGCCCCTGCGATCACCTTATGACCAGTCTTCAATGCAGACAGTGCGATCTCCAGTCCTAATCCTTGGGAGGCGCCCGTTACGAGCCATGTCTTGCTTGCGGGGGTCTCTGTCATTGTGAAACGAACTCTGCATTCGGATTTGATATTGCTCAAGGTCAAGACGTTCGACTTTGCTCCTTATATAAGTCAGACCTTGGCTCTGGTCCACCAGGGGACGCCTGACCTGAAACAGTACAATGTAAGGTTGAACTTTCGGCCGTCAGTCCAGTGTAGATCTCTAAGATCACCTTGCACGCTCATCCGGTTCCCTGCAGCAATATGATTAACGTTGACTGTACGAGAGACTTACTCGTATTCGTTGGTGGTTGGTGTAGGTAGCTCGTTTCCGTGAGGCTCCCCGCATGAACGAACGTAAAACATAGGTGTCGGAGTGGCATGTCGTTATGTGATTCAAAGTCTGCTCCGCGTGACACATCTGATGCCAAATGTTGGAAATTCCTTCCAAGTGACTCCATCAATTGGCGGCCTTGAATTTGAGAACCAGAGATTTCGTAATTCCGACCAGTTCAGAACGAATATCATATTGAAGAAATAGCGGGATCTTCGCCAGCCTTGTCCGCTTCTAACTGGGCAGAGGCTGCGATGGCTCGTTCGCTCAGCCCACTGGTAGTCGTACGCAGAACTCAATGCAAGCGCGTGCAAAACACCTGACACTTGCCCCTCCAAAGAGGGAGGGGCAAGCATCTCTTGGCGAAGGCTTTCAATACGGGCTGAACTGAAGGCCTTCCTTACGAGTGTCGACCTACCTAAGTTTGCGGCCGCCATCCAAGGCCTCAACAGTCCTTAGAGCCGGGTGAAAGCATGAGTGATTCAAAACCCGCTCCAAGGCGGTGGAGAGACAAGTTCCGGGAGTTATCGACATCAAGACGGCGGGTTCAGGCACCACGCACGGGGGATCGTCCAAGTGTACGGGATGATTCTCCACTTGTAAGGCCCGAGGAGCCCCCTCGGCCCTCATCCGCAAGCACACTTCCACTAAAGCAACCGAACTTATGGGGCCGAGCAGTAGAGTCTAGCTTTCGAGATGAAGCAAATGAGAAGCTTCTGAGGAAGTATAAAGAACTAATTCTCGCAACAAACTCCCAATACGCTGCCAATGGGACTCCTCAGGCTCAAAACATAGCCTCCGCATCTCCGATCGATGGAGGATCTGCTAGTGTTTGGCGCCAAGCACTTCGCAATAGGGCAGATGAAGCGAGAGTTGCAGTGCAAAATTCCACGGGGGAGAATGTGAAGACTCATCTTGCGAAAGCTGTTGATATCATCCTCGTTTTCGAGAATGTCGCAGGTGCTGTGGCGAAGCTCGACCCCAACGCCGCCCTGGCATGGTCAGGGGCGTGCTTCCTGCTCACGGTCTGTCTCTGCGAATCTGAGTGCTCACCATAACTAATCTCCAACCTAGTTGGCTGCTCGTGGACTGCGGCAAGGACGCGAAGCGGCAGAAGGGCTTAAAGATATCGTTGCAATCATGAGAAGATATCATGATCTGGAAGAGACAATCGCCACTCCTCATCAAGACAGCGACGTTGTTCCAGGGACCACTCTTCTTATTGATCAATTCGAGGAACATGTCGTTGAGATGTACAAGAATATCCTCGAGTATCAATTACGCCTGGTGATATTCTGTCAACGTTCCGAGTTCATGAAAATCGCTCGTTATACCGATGACTGGCAGGGTTTGTTGACAACGATCCGCAAACTTGAACAGGAGTCAAGGAAGGACAAAGACCTCATGAATGACAGGATCTTGAAGGACTTGCATGATGACCTCTGGGACAATATGAAGAGCGCCTTGAGTACAAACTATGAAGACACGAAGCTCCTAGTTGAAGGAGCAGTCGCAGGTATGCAATCAGATGGCTTTGGGAATCGACGGTCTCTCTCTGACTAATTATTTACAGGCACCTGCGACTGGTTCACAAGCTCTCCGAACTACGAACGATGGAGATGCGGTCCTATGCCATTCATGTTTCTAACTGGTGGTCCTTATAGTGGCAAGTCCGTCTTGTTGAAGCATCTTTTTGATAGATCATTAGGTGATGGCATTGCATGCTACCAGTTCTTTTATCCGACAGTTGCGGGTGAGGGTGACTCGATAGCTCATGGTCTGGCTGCTATTTTACATCAGCTATGCCGAAACCCAAAACTTGAATCAATTTCTAAGGAATGCCTGGCCCACCACAAGGACAGAATCCGGGATCTCAGGGATAACATGTCATTACGATGGGCAACTATCACTGAAATCGCTAACAAGTCAGATGAAGACATTTTTTGCTTCATGGACGGCTTAGATCGTGCTAGCTCCAAGAAGCCTATGGACAGCATCATGTTCACCTCCATGGTCAACAACTACTATAAGAGTACATCTAATGGCAGCCGCCTGAGGATGTTGATATCTGCACGACCGGATCTCAAAAGATATCACAATCTTGTCCTGGGCCTTCCCAGAGATTGTCACTTTAACATGGACAACATTGACAGGATGCATTCAATGACGGAGGTCATCAGAACCAGGGTCAACGATCTCAACCTGGATAAAGCTTCCAAGAACCTGTTGCTTGAAAGTCTCGTGAAACGTCAAGAAAAAAGTGGGCATTTTGCGTATTTCAAGACCATGCTGGAGGTTGTCAAGATGAACCTTGCGGTCAGTACAAAAATTGGGAACATAATCCCAAGGATACTTCGCAGAGCGCCAGAGGAGCTTTACGACATCTACAAGGAGATATTGAACGGCTGTCGCAATGAATCGCGGGCTCGAAAGCTTCTTCACTTGGTACTGGCCTCTTTTGAACCCCTATCATTCCAAAGTCTCTACACTGCTCTGGAAGTGCTTGACGATGGTGTTTCAGGAGTTCTCTCAACTGTTGGGCAAGCTGAAGAGCATGAGGATGATGCAACCTACCAACAAATTCTCTACATGGATTGTGGATTTTTCTTCACCGTCGTTCGGGGGAGGGTTTATCTTTTTGACCCAGCAATGAGGGATTTCTTGCTGCCCTCGAAACATCCAACCAGTCGGGGTTCAATCTTCGCGCGAACAAAATGGCAGCATACGTTCGATCCTCGACATTCGCATATGGTTATGCACGCAGCCTGTTTGAATTGGATAGGAAGATCCTTCCACTCACCACCGACTGTCTCAGGTCAACAAGATCAGTCGTTTTGCCATTATGCATGTTCCAGATGTCTTCAACACCACTCCTTAGGCTCCTTTGAGGGTATTTATCTGGATTCGAGCGAGGTCCAGAACATGCTCGCTGATCGGCTCATTCTCTCATATTTCACAAGCAAGGACCTTCTCGACTTAAGCTCCCCCCTATTTTGGCATTGGTTCCGAAACAGCGGCGTTGACAAAACCCTTCTCTCACACAACTGGGCAACTTGGTTGATGCTGCTCGTTAAGGACGCCGGAAACGCCACCCTGGACTCCAAGACGCTCGAAATGGCCTTCTACAACAGAGACGACTTGCCAAATTGCAGGATATGTCGAAAGCTTGATTGCGAATATCTCGATCCATTCATTTGTTCAGACGAAGTCAATTTTAAACAGCAATTCGAGATCAACTGTGGAGAAGAATATGAAATGTTCCGCCTGCGGGAGGAACGTGCAGAACAAGAGCGAGGTAGGAAGAAATTACCACAGGCATCGACGAACCAAAACGCAGTCCGACCAAGCGACCCGGCCGGCCGCCTACGGGAAGCGGCATATGAAGGAGATCTGGGCTTGACACGAAATCTCATCAACCATTTTGCAAGTTTCTTTACTGAAGATCCATTAATTTTGAAAATTGCCCTGGAGGCTGCATCAAGTCGTGGCCACGATCAAGTAGTGCTGGCACTTCTTGACAAGGTTACACAAGTCAATGCTCCACCAAAATGTATTACCGCCAATGCCCTACAGGCAGCATCAGCTTTGGGTCACGAGAAGGTGGTTCAGGTGCTTTTAGAGCATGGGCCTGACATTGATACTCAGGGAAGCCTATACGGCCATGCCCTATATACTCCAATAGTCCGTGGCCATAAGGGAATAGTTGAGCTACTCCTAGAACATGGAGCAGATGCCAATATTCAAGGGAGTGCCTATAGTAGCCCGCTACAGGAAGCATCATTCAGGGGTCGCAAGGAGATAATTCAGGTACTTCTAAAGCATGGAGCTGATATCAAGGCTGATGGCGGACGCTTTGGTGGGGCTCTACAAGCAGCATCAGCTGCTGGCCACGAGGAGGTGGTCCAGTTACTCCTTGACCAAGGTGCGGACGTTAATGCTCAAGACCAAATTTTTGGCACTGCGTTAATGTCTGCAGCAGGTGCTGGCCACGAGCAGATAGTTCAGATACTCTGTGAGCGAGGTGCGGACATCAATGCCCGCGCGGTGTTGTATGGCACTGCGTTAAGGGTCGCGGCATCCGCTGGCCACGAGAAGATAGTTCAGATACTCTGTGAGCGAGGTGCAGACATCGATGCCGCGGGGGAGTGTATGGAACTGCTCTAAATGCAGCAGTTTCTCACGGCCATGAGAAGGTGTGGCAGACACTGGTCGACCACGGCGCATGCGTTGATGATCGTCCTCCGTCAGGCCCAGTGAAGGGGACAACGGAAGCAGAGCAGCTCGAAGCGGCTGGAGGTTCTGTTTCTAGAGAGGTGCATTCTGGTACCAAGCAGGAGGATTGTGCAGCTCCCCCTGATTAGGACTCCGGAGCAAAATCACCTTGTGGGTTCAAAGGAGATAATCCATCCTCATGAAGCCAGGAGCTTGATACTTGCTTCTGACACTCAAGTCGGGAACGTCTAGTCATGTCGGATATCCAACGGCAATTACCGTAGAATATTTGAGGAAGCAGGATTTTCCATGTCCATGGGCATGTGGCGGAAAGCTATTTCTGGGTGAACGCTCGACTGGTCTCGCGGATGACATTTGGTACCTTGATCAAGGTGTGTGCACCGCCGTGAAGCTGGTCACAGTGACAGAGCAACCACAGAGGTTCCCTCAGCCTTCAGGCATGGTGACGCGAGTCCTTTGTCCAGTCTCTCACGCCCTGGGCCGAACGAGGCCAGCAAGTAGGTGCCAACAGCGTGGTGGTCCCCGGAAACGAAATTAAAGCATGCAAAGCATACGGACGACCACGGTTATTTAACGAAATATGGCAGACAGGTGAAGCAAACCGGTTTCACGCAAACCAATCCCATACATCTGGTATGATCTCTCAGGTATAAAAGCTGCTGCATGGCTTACGCAGCTTCTTGGTCTTCGCTAACTCGAAGCAATTCCTACCCACGAATCGCAATCGTCAGTACTGAATCTCTGTTAACCCCAAATCGTTCGAATTCAATTGAATCACTACCCACAAACCATTCCCGTCTCTATATTCCAAACGGCATTCTCACCACGGGAACCCAGCCCTCGAAAGGGTGCCATGCTCGCCTGGCCGATCAATTCGACCCCCACAGGATACGATACCCTGGATGGGATGATCCAGGCAATCCCATCCTATTGTTTATTGCTTGTAGCCCTCATCGCGAGCTGTCTCATCTTCGTGAGGCTTCGACGGCTGCTCGACCTTTGTGGCAAAGGGCTGGACGAGGCTCGAGTGTTGCACGGTCCGGACATTGACTCCCATCATACCTTGCGATCAGGAGCGGACCAGCAACATTCAACAACCACTCGACGACGCAAGGCGAGCTCGGGAGGCCGTGGACAGCAAGAGCCTGCGTTGGACCTCAGTAAGAGAAACCCAATCGATCGACGATATAGAGGTAATCGAATTCTAAAATCGCTATCATTTCGTCCACGCAGGCCAGATACAGATCACGACATCGCTCTCTCCCCAATATCACGAAAAGAACTCAAGCTGAAACCAACTGGAGAAAGAAAGGCCCATATTCAGCCTACCAATTCTGTAGACTGGTTGGCTCACCTTCCCGAGACGCATCGTCCGGAGGCACAACACTTGTACCGCGGCTTCTCCAAATCAGTGGCCAGCCAGCTCATGGAGCGAACCAATGAAAGAGGCCGTTCAGAAATATCCAGGCAGTTTCCGAGGCTACCTACCGCAAGGAAAGGTGGAGTGGATGAGCCACTAGAAAGTTGGCGTGAAATCGGCAACATGGCAGACGACTGGGACGACTTGACGCAGTGGGAAGAGGAGGGGATTCATGATGCTGATGGCATTGATAACGCCAATGATGTTGATGACGCTGATTCACAGCAGGAAAGTGATGAAGAGTCCATGGGTTCTATCGTCAAAGATTTGAAGACCTTGAGCCTGGACCAGGCAAAACGCATAGGAGTGCCCAACGTCCGACATGACCTTCGTCGACCTCGTCTCCGAGGCGGTGGGGACGGTCTTGATTCAGGCCCACGCCATTCGAATCCTAGCACTACGAGTGAGAGTGTTGGTGAGGAAGAACAGGAGAATGTTGGGTCGAGGATTGAAGATTTAGCCGAACCGTCTGAAATCTTCGATTACGACACCTTGCTTGGGCTGTCTAGATATCCGTCAGAGGCCCGCCCGCCATTCATGGCTTCAGTTTCTGACCTGGATTCACAACGAGATGTGGGAGGAGAATCTCCCGATCCTTCGTTCCCGACGGTCTACCCGGGCGAATTCATCAGAGGCGCAGACCCCTTGCGCTCTCGGCCAGGTAACAACGAGGCAGGAGGCGGTTCCCAGTTCCACACCGCACGATCGGCTGTATACGTCTCACGTGAAGTTTCTCGAGAGTGCGATGAGATTCTTTCACACCTGGACGCAACGTATCAGCACATGGATATAGCACGACAGAAATTGTCAGAGCTAGTCCACCGTTCAAGCAAGACGGATATACCGCTATTGCGACACATCGTTGTGAGCAACAACGAATTGCTCACTCGCCAGACGGAGCTTGCCAACCTCAAGACATATGTGAGAAATTTGCGAAACAGTGTTGAACCTCCAAACGGCCAACTAGTCGATGAGGTTCTTGGTTTCATGGACGAAGAGGAGCGCGGCTATGTATTTGGCGACGACGATGATTTCGCTGATGATGAGGCTCCTGGTCATTGCCAGGCCCCAATTCAACCACAGAGGTCTTGGGGATGGAGGCCAATGCCCAAAGCGGTACGCCCTCGCGTTGGCTCTGTGATAGGGAGCAATAGAGGCAGGGGCATAACGGTAAACCGAGGGAGACCTCACATTGCTTCAAGCCTCTTGGTTGCTGTTCAAGGCTCTCCTTCCACTTCATTTGAAACTGAACAACTGGGCCAGATGCTAGGAAATGAAAGGCCAACGGCAAGCATGGGAGAGGGATCCCCGAGTAGTAGTGCGAGGGAATTCCAACGAGCAATGTCGCAGAACCCTGATGAGACGTACTCTAACCGCATCGGCTCATCTGACAGTGCAAGCCAGCCAGGAGCTGCAAGCAACTGCTTTGCCGACGCTCGTTCGCGTAATCGGCGCCCACTGAATCACATCGGGAGACTCTGCCCATTGCAAGCGGTTGAAGAGCCAGAGTCAGAGCCGCTAGAAACCTCCAGACGGCCGTGTTACAGTCACCGTGACCTCAGCCACGGGAGTACCAATGGAATGAGGCCTGGAAGGAAACGCCCAGGATACTCAAGGCCCAGACCACGACAACGACAACGACAACGAGACAGCAATTCTCCTGCCCGTGCACGTCGGATCCCGACCCCGAGGGCCACGCGATGGAGAGACTCATACTCCATCAACGGAAGGATGGCCGACGCGCGTATGAGCAGATCCAGGCGGCGCATGTCAAAAAGGAGAAGCGGCGGAGGAGGCGGACCTTGGCCGTGGCCTGGCCCAGGAGGCCCGATCCCAGATCCAGTCGCTCCGCCGTATGCGTAATTAAATCAGATTGATGCATTTGATTTCTTGGGCCGCTAGCACATATTACGAGTTATTATTTAACTCGATTCTGGGGCTGACTTGGGAACCACACAGCTTTAACTTTCAATCAATCACCAAGACGTTTCAAGGGTACCCGAGGATGGAAGGATGCGTCTGCCCTTCACGTGCCAAGTCAGCCAGTCGATGATGGAGTGGAGAAAAGCGGGCTGTCTGTTCTTGAACGAGACCTGAGAGTCAAAGTGCTCTAGAGGAAGGACATGCTCGTAGCACCACATGGATTCCCAGAAATGTGAAGTTTTTGGCACTGTTGAGCGGCTTGCCTAGTGCAAGAATGGCTGGTGTAGCAGGATCAGCTTGGGGTAATACCCAGGCTGGTCCGCTGAATCCATCAGGCTAATCACGCATCGTGTACTGGCGGGCATACATATGTACCAATAAAACTAGGGTAGCATTCAATGCAAGCATATTCGCTCAAAGCAATCTTCATATTGACCATCGAGTCAAGTCTAGGTAGCTCTATGTCATTCTCGTAGCTTCATTATTTAATCCATGTTCCGCAAATCGTGCGCACACCTAACAAGGTACTCCTTAGGTGATCCTATCCGGGTTGCGAGGAGTGCGCCATAGACAATATCCCAAATTTCTCTCCTCGGTAGCCAAAGGGAAACCCCTTCCGTACCTGTCCACCTATTCGAATGAAATAAACCTTTTTATCAAAAAATCATCTGCGTCCGTGGAAGTAATCATACCCAGAATTTAACTCGTCAGCTGGAGTGTTCGTACCGCTGTTGTCTCTGTATGGCCTTTGCGCATACGCTTGGTATTGATCATGTGGCATGAATTCTCCGTTGGTAGCCCTCATGTCACCAGTGTGGGCCAGCAGATTTGCTCGATCGTCGTAGGGATCAGAGGTCGGCGGCTGCGACCTTCTGAACTGTGCTGGCACATGCGATTGATCGAATTCCTTCCGTGCAATGCTCTCTGGGCGCTGAGGGGCCGGGCTGATGTCTCGAGACGAACCGGGAGTTCCGCTCCTAGAAGCAAGCGCTTCCTTGCCGCCACTCATGAATGACACTGGAGTGGTGCTTCGAGACTCAGAAAAGATGTCGCCACCTTCGTCCTTGAAGTCGGAGCGGCTCTTGTAGTAGGAGAAGTCTTGTTGCGCCTCTGGAACAATCTCGAACGGTAGGTCCTGGTCGGGCGCACCTGACTGTGACATGGGTTGCATCGCAATGTCGGAGAATGCCATTGACTGCCCGCCTTCGGAGTTCAAGCGTCCCCTGTAAATCTCCGCAAGAATGTGTTTGGCACGAGCGTGAACCATGGGTGTCATCAGTGGTTTGTAGAGGGCCGGATGGCCGAACTTGGATGAGATCTTCTCCACTCGATTTGGCATGCCATCAGTGGGTAGTCTTTCTGTATCATGCATGCCCGAGCGAGCATAATACTTGAGGTCCATGTCGAAGGCTTTCATGCAGTACCACTTGAACAAAACCATGATAACCAACAAAGGCGCGATCGCAGCGACTAGAGTCCATTCACCTCGAGCTTTAACAACGACACCGATAACGACATTCGACAACATGACTGCAAACACAATGCGGTTGAAGATGGTCACCCAAAATTGACCGCCTGACTCGGTCTTCGTAACAAATACATACATAAGAAGGTACTTTTTCATAAATGAGTCGATGGCGAAATACAATGCAGTCACAACCAGAACAATCGGTTGCAGAGTCGAATAACAGAGTGCGACCGTAGTATAGAACAGGAAGTAGTTGTAGTAGCTGGCATAATCGAAGGATGGTGGAGCTGTCCATTCGATATTTTGTCTCGGGGTGGGTGCCATGAATGTTCGTGCAAACCAGACATACGTCAACTGCCATATTTGGGCGAGATCGATGGCCGCGCCCAAATTACGCTGAAGGAGCCAGGTAACCCAGAAAGGGGAGACTTGACACAGCGTGGTAGTAACGACTAGAAAAAAGTTACCCTTCCGCAAGGATGTCCAGGTATCGCTACCTTCGCGGTTGAATTGGATAACGATTGTGACGTATTGCCATACCGCCGAGAAAATGGAGAAGACAATCAAGTTGTTGAGAGTAAAGAAACTGTACAAATTTCGAAGGACGTGGCGTTCACGATCCGTCTTTGTAACATCACCGGCACGGATTTGAAGTCGTCGGAAAATGATGGGAAGGACAAGGTAGACGAGAGATGTGAGGGCGGGAGCAGCGATACCTTGCACCACCGCCCACCAGGTCTTGTGTGCCTGGAGCTGTTGCTGGAAGGGCTTCCACACCAGGCCGAGATTGGAAAGATTGGATAAGAAAACGGCGATACCAGCATTGATAGGTGTCCAGAGGACGGTCAGAACGGTGATCCAGATAGCATTCATGAAACGTTTGCGCTTGCGAGAAGAACGAGATAGCTTGAGATTGTCCCAAATGAGGTCATTCGGCCTAGGAGCAAGACGAATTTTGGTGCCAGCTGGTCGTTTGCCTCGACAGGAAAAGGCAACTTTGTGAGCATCGGAAATGCGATCCCAGCTGGCAAATCCATAGGGCATTGGGTCTCGGTTGTCAACCCGCAAGCGAATGTCATTGATTTCGATCTCAAGACTCCGAATGCGGTCGGTTAGATGGTCAATAGCATCGACTTTACCTCCAGTTGTCTGCCCCTTATATTTGCCGGAAGGCTTCATCATTGGTCGATTGGGTGGCAGACGATCAGGATTCTTCATGTACTTGGCTAGAACCGACTCGAGTTCTCGAACAACCTCCTCATGTTCCTCGATCAACTCGGGTAGGACCTTGACATTTCGGCCAATTGTGGTCTTTGGGGGAGAACCAGTGGAGTTGGTTTCGTCGAGGATTCTGGCAAGGCCCTCGTTCGACCGTCCCTTGGCGGGTATGTCTCGAATCAACAGGGTTCGGGCGTGCAGGCTCTTTTGATACTCCGAGCTGTCCAAATAAGCCCGTCTCAAGCGATGGATCCGTCGATAGTTATGCCACAGGAAGTACATGATGACAAAGTCAATAAGCCATGCCACCACGACTTGTGCCCATAAGCCACTGCCCCAGATGTACAAAGGGGTCATGATTGAGAAGGCGGATAGTCCTTGTGTGATTGCTTTATTGCCCATAGTAACATTGACTGGGATCATGACAACGATTCCAAGCAATCCCAAGGTCAAAAATATATTCCTCAACATGCGGGTGAAGCGCAGGAAGACGACAGCGTCAAGACCAATCTTCTCCATTAAAAAGTCATCGGTGGCTTTACTGACAGGTTTGATCCAGCTGAACAACCCCTTGCCCAGGGGAGGAGGGGCATGTTGTTTATCAGAGTTCTTCAGTCTCGGGGCGTATACAAGTGCATGGCGAGGACGAATAAAGCAAAAGAGTAGGGCGAGGCCGGCACTGACGCCCAGGGAGGTCGCGAGGGAGGCCCAGAAGGCATTTGTTTGCAGCTATCAGAAGGGTCAGCTATTTTCCTTCGGCGGAGGGCATTGGGAGGCCTACCGATGCCTGGAAAGGATTGGACATGAGTTGTAGGACCTGCTCCGAGGGAGAGAGGTTGGCATTCGGGGCATTGGTGGTTTGTCGAGGGTATATTGTGCCAGCCATCTTGAAGGGTGGAGAACGAGTTGTGGGTTGTATGTGTAGACCAGGATGCAGGATGGGAGTTATCAGCAACGACTCGTCCTCATAATCTCAATTGGAACCAGCCAATACGTAGATCGAGATATATCGAGGATGGGATTCAGTTCAGAACAGAAGCCCAGGGGCTTTGTATCGACGGGCAGGTGAAGCAAGCGAATGACAGGGGTGGTTCGATATGAGGAATAAAGAGTAAAATGGAAACCTGCAGGAAACAGAAACAACGATGTTATTTACAGGGGAGGATGGAAGGAAGAATGAAACCTCAGAAGCAGAAGATGGGGTGTGTTGGAGGAGGAAGTGGTTCGTTTCAGAATCGTGGTTATTATCATTATTTACTATTATTGTAACCGCAGGCCACTGGACTTTGACTTTTACGATGGGGTTGATTCGAGTTTCTTTGATGTTTTGTTCAACAGGGCAACAATTGCCTTTGGCTGCAGGGCCCTTGCAGGGGCAGGACCGAATGTTCGCAGCACCCGACGGCGACTCGGCGTGGTCCTTGAATTGCATCAGCCAAGCGCCCAATACCAGCAGTGGGTGAACACCCTGGGGGGCGCTGGGGGACGCTGGGGGGGTGGTTTCGGCACTCAAGGCAAGCCACGCGGGTAGCGAGGCCTATAACGAGCCACTCAGGGCTGCTCTCGGCCACCCAGTGCCCCCCGGATCCCCCCTAAATCTTTAGCTGCAGGCCCTCTTTCTCCCGAGCTTTAACTGGGCCGATCTCGACGTCCTGCTCCTCCACGTCAAAACCCGCTGCATCCCTCGACCTGCACTTTTCCCCATTCAAGCAATTCGCCTCTTTTTCCACAGAATTTTCCGACCCTGGCCTTCCAATTTGATTCGACAGGTGTCATTCTCGCTCCATCTCGCAATTTTTACCTCCCATGGTCACCCTCAGGTGTCATTCGCATCGAGATCAAATCGCTCCCTCTGACTTTGCAGCGGAGTATACTTCGCACGAAGAGCGATAATAATGGCTCAACCGATTCACGCTGCTGTGTAACCCCGCCTTTACTCTGGCCCAGTTGTGGGAGGTGTGACCAGGGATATGCTGAGAGGGAGGAGCCCTGTCTTCTGTTCAGATGGACTATAGTACCCAACTGAGGAGGTTCTATGGTAGGACTACGAGCAAGTATGGGGACTAGCAATTCTCCCTTGGTCTTACCAAACTATTTGAGTGGCGTCGGCATCGGCATTTTTGGACAGCTTTGTGAGGTCACGGTGATGGAAGAGAGGCCACAGTGCAACCTGTTGCGGGTGCGGGTACGGAGTACAGAGTATCCATGGATATCGGAAATGTGTTATGTTATGGTGTTGATACTCCGGATTGCCTGCCTGTCCTCCTCGCTCAGTCCAGCTTGTTCCAAGATCCAATTGATGACATCCGATTTGGCCTCACAATATTCGTCGACATTTTTCCATTCTCGTCGAGACAGCTCCAGCTTGACCTGCCCGTATCGATCTCTCACAATCTCACTTCTTCGACAAAGATCTCGTAGAGCCAGGTGATTTCTGATTGACTGGCAATCTTTGACAGAGACATACAGATTCCGAGTCGGTAAGATACCTGGTTTGCGGAAAGCATGTCGATCTGGTATTCCCATCGTGCCCATATACGTATATCCTCCCTTCAGAGTCAGCGCCTCTATCGCAGCATCGACATCCTCTCGCTCGCTAATCACTGAAAGATCGATCACCGGCTTCGCAGCCAATCCCGGCACTGACGTCGACCCGACATGTTCAATAGAAACATGTTTCACCCCAATGAGCGCCGTCTCAACCTCCTCCTTGATACTCTGGAACTGTGCCGGCCATTCCGGGCTGTAATCTTGCACTACCACGTACATGTCCGATGCTTGAAGTTGCAATGATCATCACTATCATTACTTTAGTTGAGACAAATATTTGCACTGCCTTGTTATTTATCAAGGCTACTATCTGATACCAAAATTAGTCACGTTACATCCGAACCCTCGTATCCTGCTCGTATTCCCCAGATATTTTTCCTCTCGTTGACTTCAGCCGTCCCTGTCGATCCAGCAGCCCCAAAGCTTAGTATGGTGCAATATCAGATACAATCTACCTGAAATCGAGTTGAGAGCGATCGTTTCCCTGAATCGTTGTCTTACAAGAAAGGAGTCGCCAACCTTTGATTGTGGCGGAGGAATCTCCACCAAGGTCCTCTACCCCTTCGAATAATCTCTCCATACAAAGGTTTGCGATGACCACTCCCTCTCGACAACCCTCAATTTACACGGATACTGGAGAGGATCAAGAAGATGCCTCTCCTGCCGCCAAACGTCGCCGAGTTGCGGCTGCGTGTGATCAATGTAGATCGAAAAAGATCAAATGTGATGCGATCAGACCAGGTAGCACCACCCTAATCCCTGATTTCATTCTATCCATTCCCGCTCGTTCTCCACTCCTTCCGCACTGATGTTATTGAGAAAGAGGATACGGCCCTTCTAATACGGACATTCCTCGTAGTGTGTGGGCCATGCATCAGACGACATGGCTCAAATTTCACGTGTGAATGGGGTGAACGTAGAGGGCGTGGAGCTACCAGAGTTAGGACGGAAGAAATGGTGCGACTGGCTCAAAGAATTGATGAGCTGGAACGCGAGAACCAGTCTCTTGCGTCCTCATCACATGGACATACATCTTATCAACCGGCGCCTGCTCCAGCCATCATAGAATCTCTGGCCGATGCTGATGAAGTGAATATCGCAAGCAATGCGATGATGGGCTTTGATGAACAGCCAGAGGAGAGCAGTCCTCAACAGTTCAGCCAATCTGATGCCACAAGCTTCATGAACCTCATACGAAGTCTGATCGACCAAGATAACCCTGCTCCCCATCCCGACACGTTCCAAGCATCTGCAAGTCCGCTGTCGAGGAGGGCCCAGGATCGAACATCTTTCAGTCGTCGTCGGTTGCCCGACTACGTACTTCCTTCACGCTCCCAAGCAGACCATCTGATGTTGGTCTACCGTCGGTTGGCTGCAACCCTGTACCCGTTCGTGGACGTGGAACGGGTTCAAATCTTATACCAACGCCTGTGGACGGGCGAAGATCTAGGAGACGATGGTCTCACTTTTCTGTGTCTTTTGAATGTCATATTCAGCATTGCATGCAATCTCGACTCATCCATAGTGCCGGCCGAAAGGGTACAAAAAGCGGACACATTCTACATTCGCGCTCAAGAGCTTCTACAATTTGATATCGTCCAACAGCGGTCACTACTTACTGTGCAGTGCTTTTTACTACTAGGACAATATCTTCAAAGTACAAACAACCCTCAACAGTGCTGGATATATGTGGGTTTTGCTATCCGCATTGCCCAGAGCCTCAGGCTCGACATCCCTTCCACAAGTGCCAAAGAGCCATTTGTGCGGAGAGAGTTGCTACGAAGGCTATGGCATGGCTGTGTTCTTCTTGATCAGGCTCTCTCAATGACATTTGGAAGATCTACGATGATAACACCTCAAGCTTCAAGCGCAGTCCCTTTACCAGTAGCACATCCTGAGACCACAATCTGCCAATGCCATACAAGATGTTTATCAGATACGTCAATGTCGGATTTTCATTTCTTCATCGAAACCTTGCGTTTGTATCGGCTCATGAATGAGACACTTATCACCCTGTATAGTTCGGATAATGTGGAGAGTGATGGCGAGAATCTCAATGTCACATATTTTGGGTCATTGGGTGCTAAAGCGGTTGGTAATCTACTTGAACTCGATCACAAACTATCGCGCTGGTACCAAGAATTACCAATTCACCTACGCCATGGCCCTGATTCTGTTGAAGCGGCTATCCATGAGCGGCACCGGAACGTTCTTTACATCAGGTATAGTAGAAATGATGAGGCCAGAACATGAATTCACGAATCTCACTTTCACAGGTATACTCACGTCAACATCCTTCTGTTCAGACCAATTCTGGCAAGATACTGCTCTAGCGGGGGCCTAAGTAATACCAGCTCAATGCCCTCTCGCACGTTTGATACCTTAGCCAGCAAGATCGCACTCCAATTCTCAGTTGCGTGTATCAGGGCTGCATTCAAGACTATCAAATGCTTTGATGTGGCACTCTCCGGGAAGGATATCGGAGAGGTCGATGATCTACTGCCAGCTTGGTGGTACAGCATCTTTTATGTGTATACAGCTGCAACAGTGTTAGTTGCAGCAAGATTGAGTCTGCCCGTCCTCGCCGATGTTACCGAGCCTGCTGTTTCGGAAGCCTGGGACACGGCGATGAAGATTTTGAATCGTTATCAGGCACACACAAATCTGGCAAGACGGTGTGTCACAGCTTTAAGCCTACTCTTGAACCAAGTCATGCAGCAAGGACGAAGACCAGCGCCCAGGCTGACTCCAGACACGGGTGACTTATTGCCACGATCAACAGCTGTTCCCGAGCCAGAAGCGTCGACACCTATTTTCGAGAGGCCGACGCATAATTTGGCGGCGACTCAGACACAAGACTGGGTACCTTTCGGGATGGAGTATATGGACAGAACAAGCTCGATGAGTTTCGATTCCAATTTAGACGATCTTGTGCGTCATATCAACACGTCTGGCATGCAGGTTGACATTTTTGGAGACATGTCATGGCTGACTGACATGCCCTCGCAACTTTACTGAAGATACAAACGATCCAGCAGAGTGGGACGCGGAGTGCTCCGTATTCTGTTCTCTTTCACACTCCTAGAAGTTCGGTCATCCGAGCCATTGATGGCTTGAATCTCGAAATCGAACTGGTGAATGCCAAGACTCTCGGGATTTGGCCGCACGTTCTGTCACTCGTCCCGAAACCTGTACCGTCCACTTCCCTGCCATTGGCTGCCCCCAATGCACCATCGCAAGGTCACAACTTCCAAGTTCTAGGGCCGGGGGTGGCTTGCTCTCATCCCATCCATCTCTTCCCTTGGCGAATCGATGGACCATTTATTAACATCTCCTGCCAAAAGAGCCACCGGAAGCTAGGATAAGCAGCAACAGAGGCTCCAGGCACCTGTCAACTCACCCACCAGTCTGGGTATTCTGGTAATCTTCTAATTAGTTAGGCCCAGGCCCGTATCACCTTTTTCTGCCCTCCAAGTACCTAGACCGTGCTCCGTACCCAAATCAACCGCGACCGAGCTGGGCCGAGTACAAACCTTCTACCCCAGATTTCTTCGACTTCCCTTCACCTCACTTTCACCTCCCCCGACCAAGCAATTTGCAGGACGACATTGTCCTTCATTAGCATATCCTCGGTGACAAATCGCATTCGCAGTTAGAATTGGAAATGTGGTGACCCTTGCAGCGCAGTGCGAGAGTACGAGGATGACCACATAACCACCGCAAAAGCCGGATGCCTGACAAGCCCACGACCGTCGCCGCCTATGCGGCTGGCGCATCTCTAGCTGCCATTGCAGCCTTCTATGTCTTCGGTCCTACGTTCTTCATTGATGGGGAGAATTCCTGGCACACCAACGATGGACGAAAACGCACCATTATCGGCCTATCGAACCCGGCGAATGACTGCTTTATCAACTCGGTTCTACAGGCGCTGGCTGGCTTAGGCGACTTGAGGTTATACCTAATAAAAGAACTTCATCGGAGGCAACTTGAGGGTCAAGAGATATATGAAACAGCGCCCACAGGGCTTCGGAAGGGCGAAAGACCCGAGAAAATCATCAATTTACAGAAGGGCCCAGTAACAAAGGCGCTGAAAGATATGCTAGATGCTCTAAACGAGCGGCCTATATACAAGAAGACGATCAGTGCTAGGCCCATGATAGAAGCGCTGGAGCGGGCATTTCAGACACGGATCAGTCGGAATCAACAGGATGCGCAAGAGTTCTTGCAAATCGTCCTGGAACGACTTTGTGACGAATACCACGCAGCACAGCGAGCCCGACAGAGGGCTGATCTGAATTTTGTTCAAAATGGTCGCGCGATGGAATCGGGCCCGAGGACTCCCGGTGACAATTCGGCTTCGACCAGGGTCATGGTTGGCACCACTGAAGGATTCCCTTTCGAGGGACGCATAGAGTCTCAAATAACCTGCCTGCGTTGTGGCTACAAGACCAAACCCAGTGCTACAACGTTCGTCTCATTAACTTTAAATGTGCCGCAGAAAAGCTCCACCTCATTAGACAGCTGTTTTGATATTTTGTTGAAAAGCGAAGAAATTGACGATTTCAAGTGCGACAAATGCAGATTAAACCACGCTTTGGAATGGAAAAGCGGCAAATTAAAATCGGCAAACACCGACAGCGGCCGAGAGGCACTGGAGAAGGAGATTAGTACGATCGAGGAAGCGATTCGCGAAGATCCAGAACAGACACTGGAGGATGTCACTCTTCCAGATTCCAAACAGGCCCCGAAGTCCAAAATTCGAAAATCCACACGCATTACCGTGTTCCCAAAGGTGATTGCTATTCACCTATCAAGGTCAATGTATGACCCGGGTAGTTACTCTACCAAAAACCTGGCCAAAGTTTCATATACTCAGAGGCTTCGCCTGGGAGGCCTACTTAATGAACACTGGTATAAGCTACTTGGGGTCGTGTGTCACAAAGGAAGCCACAACAGTGGTCATTATGAATCGTTTCGACGAAGTCATCTTTATCCTCCATTTGCAACCCCTGATCCCTTTGGCGCTTATGCTCTCGCCAGCCGTAATAGCAGTGCGGCAGCATCGGCAGCACCCAGTCCGAGTGTTGAGGCAATGCAGGCAAATGGAATTTCTCATGTTCCTACCGATGGCAACTCCAGTGTCTCTATTTCAGGCTCTTCGTTGTCTACCGGCAACAGCAGACCCGAATCACATGGGATGGATGCTAGAGTGCCTGCCACTACGGTTCCGCCTACGACACGCACGTCAGAATCAGAGCCGGCCATGTTACCTGTACAACGGACAGAAACACAGACGTCCAAGCCTCAAATCAGAACACATGAAGCAGCGGCAACTAGCAAGTTTCGCCGACGAAAGAAATCCAATGATAGATGGTGGCGTATCTCAGATGAGAAAATCAAAGAAACACGCACGGCGGATGTTCTTTCCATGCAGCGAGAGGTATATTTACTTTTCTACGAGCTGGAGCGGCCAGGCGACGATGCTGTCGGATAAGTGTCCCTTTGCAGCGTCAACGAATTTCTGTTGGGCTTGCAAAGCTGAACATTGCGCACATTTGCTTTTGCTATGCCACCCCCACATGAAAGTTGGGGCAGTAGAAACAAGCTCTATTCGATGGAAGAGATAAGGCCACTGAGCATTCAAGACAGGAAGCGAATTGGATACCAGGTGGCTATCCATTGAGAGCCAGCCATGCATACTCAGCTCACGTACCTAGGTACACACATACATACACAAAGTGAGGGTTTTCCTTCTGTAAATAAACAAACCCTATGAAGGGTCCCACCAATTCCAAACCCCAGCCCCAGAGCCGACCGCGGTAGATCTGGTCGTCGTCGGATTCTCACCGGTCCATGTTTCCCAGACATCCAGCGTAGCTAGTCCCGTGAAATTCCGCTTGTACCCAGGAGCATGGCTGTGTTTAGCCACCGAGTTGTCTAGAGTGCTGCCAGTGTCAAAAATGAGGGAGAAATCGGAGCAAAGGGGGTTGTTATGGGGGTGAATGGATCTCCATGTGAGGCCATTGGGTGAGGGGCCCGTCGGAAGAAGGAGCTTTACACACAAAAAATGGGCGCCAAGCGGGGCACCTCCTCTGGGCCCTCTGTTTGCGATGTCATTTCTGGCGGTTGCCCCTCGTTCGCCTCGCAGTCAAGTATTCCAATCCCGACCAGTGTCAGTATTGAAACACAATCCAAACCATCTCCGAGCTACCTGACCTATTCTTTTCGTTTTATTTTCTTTTCTTCATAGTTTCTCGAAGCTGTAGGACTTCACCTTCATCTCACATCTGACTTGAACCTGCACCTCAACATTCACCTCGCCGTATTTGTGCCCTCCCATTGAAGCTCAACAGCCCCACTCAACAATTATCAACATGGGTGTTCAAGACGTTCTCTCCAGAAAGACCGGCGTCATCGTCGGCGATGATGTCCTGGCTCTCTTCCAACATGCACAGGAGAACAACTATGCCATTCCCGCCATTGTAAGTCCTGGCCCTGTTGACTGAGCGCTCTGCTAACTCAACACTCAACGTAGAACGTGACCTCTTCCTCGACTGTTGTTGCAGCTCTAGAGGCCGCCCGCGATGCCAAAGCCCCTATCATTCTTCAAACTTCCCAGGGAGGTGCCGCCTATTTCGCCGGCAAGGTTCGTACACTCATGGCTTGCACAAATGTCAGACGGCTCCAAATCTCACATGGCTTGTTAGGGTGTTAAAAATGGCAACCAAGAAGCTTCCATTGCAGGTTCCATTGCTGCAGCTGAATACATTCGCGCTGTCGCTCCAGCCTACGGAATCCCAGTTGTCCTGCACACTGACCATTGCGCAAAGAAACTGCTCCCATGGCTCGACGGCATGATGGATGCAGATGAGGCATACTTCAAGCAACACGGAGAACCTCTCTTCTCATCCCACATGATCGATCTTTCAGAAGAGGAGGTGGCATGGAACATCGAGACCACTGCCAAGTACTTGAAGCGGGCTGCTCCCATGAAGCAATGGCTCGAGATGGTAAGGACATTATCTTACAACTGTGGGGGTGATTGGATGACTGATATTGGGAATAGGAAATTGGCATTACCGGTGGTGAGGAGGATGGAGTCAACAACGAGGATGTTGACAACAACTCTCTCTACACACAGCCTGAGGACATTCACCTCATCTACAGCACTCTCAAGAAGATCTCACCTTACTTCTCGATCGCCGCTGGATTCGGCAACGTCCATGGCGTGTACAAGCCAGGCAATGTCAAGCTCCACCCCGAGTTGCTCGACAAGCACCAGAAATATGTCAAGGAAAAGGAGTCGACCAAGTCGGACAAGCCAGTGTTCCTTGTGTTCCACGGTGGTTCCGGCTCGACAAAGAAGGAGTACACTGATGCAATCAGCTATGGTGTTGTCAAGGTCAACCTTGACACAGACTTGCAATACGCCTACCTGACCGGTATCCGAGACTATGTGCTGAACAAGAAGGACTACCTGATGAAGCAGGTGGGTAACCCCGATGGGGATGATAAGCCCAACAAGAAGTACTTCGATCCTCGTGTGTGGGTCCGCGAGGGTGAGAAGACCATGAGCGCTCGTGTGACCGAGGGTTTGAAGGATTTCAACACTGCTGGTCAGCTATAAATGGATGTTTTCAAGCTCAAAGGGGACAGAAAAAGGCAAGGGCCCTAGGAATCCAGTTCTGCTTGGGTACGGGGAGGGCTGTCGCAAACGCAAACGCAAACGGAGCTTTGGCTTAGCAGCAAGGATACTTACGTGAGTGCTGAAACGTTTCTAGGAGGCAGCTTAGCTACCTACATGGTATATGAGTAAGTGCCCGACAGCGGACGGTCTGTAGGAGAATGGCAAGCACATTTTGTTCTCTTTGCTCGTCGCACCCCGTACGGAGTTCTCTGGCGGACGCATGCAGACTCGCAGAGTGTGCACCTCCGACTACCCGTGGTTGAGAAAGCGAGTGAAGGCACCAATGCCTCACCGTAGCCATGAAGTTCAGTGTGTTGAGAAGAGCCCGCCCCTCTGCACCATTTTGCCACGTGATATCCTGGACTAGTCTGGAGGAGGATGGTGGGATTGTGGTTCGATCTGGGAGGGAAAGGGCCGTGTTGATGTCATTTCCCATCTCCAAGAGTCACTTGTGTCAACACTGTGCTCCGTACTGCCCCCCCACCAACTGCCACTATTCTAGCCACCCTTTCAAGCCAGTATACGCCTAGGGACATCCCCATCACTACTGTACATTCCTCCACCACTGTCACCGATATCCTTCGCAGTCATTCGCTACCGTCATCGGCGAGACTAGTCGTGACCTCGCAACCTATTTTCCGTTATTGTTAAAGCCGTTGTCGCGTGGTCAAGCATTCTTTCCACGCTTCCCTCACTCGCTTAATATCCTCGAGATCCTCGAGATCGGCAGTTTTTATCTTCGCAAATCCCTCCACCTAAGAGTCTTGCTCCCGGTGACGCTTCAAAATCGGTCGCTCTCTCCAATATTTTCGTCCCTCACAATCAAATTCGTGGTACATCATGCCTGAAATAGAAGGCGATGCCGTCCCTGCGCAAAGCAAAGGATCATGGTCGTCGTTCCTAAAGGTGCTTAACCCCTATGCGAAACTTCATCTGGCGCCTTATTAATATTCTACAGTCTATTGCCTCGTTCAATGGAGACTTAGCCTCCTTGACCGCTCCTGCATTCATTCTATCAACACAATCCCTGGTTGAATTCTCGGCATATTGGACAGAAAACACGTCCTTGTGGATCGCACCAACTCAAGAGAAAGACCCAGCCAACCGCGCTCTTCTTGTCCTGAAATGGCTCCTCAACACATTGAAACAGCAATATTGTTCACGCTCCGAGAAACTAGGGTCTGAAAAGAAGCCTCTCAATCCTTTCCTGGGAGAACTATTCATCGGTCAGTGGGATGATGAGTTTGGACAAACAACCTTGGTTTCGGAGCAAGTTAGCCATCATCCTCCCGTGACTGCCTACTGCATTACCAATGAGAAGCATCGGATTCAGCTTCAGGGGTACAATGGTCAGAAAGCCAGCTTTAGTAGGACGATCCACATCAAACAGATCGGCCACGCGCTGTTGACCCTGTACCCCCCTGGTAGCGACGTCCCGGAGACATATCTGATTACCCTACCTGCCTTGCACATTGAGAGTCTTATCTATGGCGCTCCTTTTGTTGAGTTGGGCAAATTCATCCATATCGTATCGAGCACGGGATATATTTCCAAGATTGATTTCTCGGGCAAGGGATGGGTGTCGGGCAAGAAGAACAGCTTTACCGCGTCGTTGTGGAAAGAAGGAGAGGGATCCGAAAAGAACCCTATATACACAGCGGATGGACAGTGGTCGGATAAATTTACCTTGAAAGAAGGCGACGGTAAACGAGCGAAAGAACTACAAACATTTACGCCCTTGGACATCAAACTGTCTAGAATCAACGTTGCATCTGTCGAGGAGCAAGATGTCCTTGAAAGCAGAAGAGCATGGGCAAATGTTGCCCGAAGTATAGAGAGAGGGGACATGGATGCAACTTCACACTTCAAATCTCGAATCGAAAATGCCCAGCGTGCCCTCCGCAGGAAGGAACAAGAAGAGAAACGGGAGTGGCAAAGGGTTTTCTTTTCCCACGCTGACCCCGACAGTCCGGGTGAGCAGGTATTCCGGTCCCTAGTTCAGAAGATCACTGGATTTGGACCCAATAATTGGGAGGGAGTTGCACCCGACAAAACGGGAGGTATATGGAGATACGATGAGAAGAAGGCACAGACGGCAAAGAAGCCATATCATAAAGACGGATTACAAGCATTAGGAGAGAATTCCGATGGAACTAGTGCCCCCATCAGCAGAGTCACGACAAGTCAGAGCAGCATTGAGAATTGATCTGGTATTTTGTTTTCTTGACTGGTCGCCAACTACCTAGAGAGCATGAATCGGGCGGAGTCAGATTATCTGATGATAACGGCCGAAAAGTTGGGCGTCTGGAATTCGTTTCGTTTAAAGACACTAAAAGGGAACAGTGCTGGGGATTTGATTGAATTTTCATCATTGCCGTTGGAGTAATTAGGGAATCCCTTTCTAAAAGGAGACACGATTGTATTATTAGCTTCGAATGTTTTCCCCAGATTTACAACTATTGATGGGCATCTTGCCTTCTCGTTTCCTTGCAGACTCTTATAATAATTGTGTTTCTTCTCTGGTTGCTATCTGTGTTGTTCCTACCAGTACCAGTAAAACGCGCAAAGCCGGCACCTGAGCCTAGTAGAGAACCACTTGTTGTTTAATGGTAAATAACGGGTTGTCCCCATCTCATTCCCTTTTCTAATCACCACGAAGTACTGTAATTATTACCTGAGTGCACACCAGGTAGGTATACATACATCGCCCTTAGCCTGGTCCCATATGTATCCCACACCCCACCCACAACGTTGCGAGCGACTCACAAAGTGTCACAAGTCACATGCGGCGGCGCGACAATCCTTCTCGACGAGCGCAACATGGTCCTGGCTGCGCGGCACAATGGCAATCTTGAACGGCGGATGATCGTGCGCCAGGGCGTCGATCTCCAGCTCGTCGATGGGCTCTCCGGGCACCTCGTGGAAGTCGAAGCAGTACAGCAGCCGCGAGAACGCGATGAACATGTTTCGCGTCGCGAGGTGTGCGCCAGGGCAGATGCGGCGGCCTGCCGTGTGGTGGGGAGGGGTGGAAATTAGTCTGTCGCTCTGGCTCGGAGTTTTCTATGGTGATAGTATATGAAATGGGAATGGGAATGGGACTCACCAGCGCCAAAGCCCAGATGGCCCTTGAGGTGGTCATACAGGTCGTCGTTGAGATAGCGCTCGGGCACGAAGGTGTCGGGGCGGTCGGGAAATTCCTTCCCGTCATGGCTCAGCCCGTAGTGGTTGTAGCTGAAGACCGTGCCCCTCTCGAACGTCCACTGCCCCCACGTGTCGTCCTCCGTCAGCGCCCGTGGCGTCCCGGACGTCGTCATGTTCGGCCGCCACCGCAGGCTTTCTTTCGCGACCGCGTGGATGTAGGGGAGGCGCTGGGAGTCCTGTTGTTTGGGAGAGCGGCAGGCGTTGGTTGGTTAGTTATCTCGATTACCAGGTGAGGAAGCGGTTATGGCTGAGATGTGGTGTGGATTCCTTTGGTCCTTACGGGCCAGAGGCTCTCGGGATCGATGCGTGTGTATACATGGAGGTGTGTGTGTGTGTGTGTGTGTGTGTGTGTGTGTGTGTGTGTGTGTGTGTGTGTGTGTATGAGAGACGAGAGCT